>Ga0265331_10000032_pt1 | contig 210525 bp, 178 predicted proteins | sample 41923metaG_FD_202088 | JGI IMG/M metagenome (GOLD analysis project Ga0265331, IMG submission 202088) | Rhizosphere microbial communities from Carex aquatilis grown in University of Washington, Seatle, WA, United States - 4-19-23 metaG | ecosystem: Host-associated > Plants > Roots >... | reverse complement strand
TTTGCGCTGCATCGTTCTGTTCCTCCCTGCTCGTCGTCGAACTTCGCGAGAGATCAACGATGACACGGGTTTCAGAACGATGCGCTTCTTTCAACTCTCCCTAACTGGGGTTTCCGGGCTGAACAGTCAGGATCGCGCTTGCCTCAGCTTGCGCAGACGGCGTCGGCAAAGAAGCCACCTGCAGAAAATTACATTCAGGCTTGACTGTTTGTTATAGGGCAGATAGTTTCCTGACGCATGTCAGCCTTGGCCCTCGATACCAAGCGTCGCCGCACGCAGGGAGAACGCACTGCTGCCACCCGCGCGCGCTTGCTCGACGCCACGATCGACTGCCTCTCCGAGCTGGGATACGCAAACACGACGACGACGGAGATCGCCAAGCGCGCCGGGCTATCGCGCGGCGCGCAGCTGCACCATTTTCCCACCAAGGCCGAGCTGGTGACCACGGCGGTTGATCACCTGTTCGCACGGCGCACCGCGGAATTCCGCGCGGCATTTGCGACGCTGCCCACCGGCAACCGCACGGCAGCGGCAATCGATCTGCTCTGGTCGATGGTTTCGGGACCGACATTCTATGCCTGGCTCGAGCTCCTGGTTGCGGCACGCACCGACGCCGACCTCGAGCCCACCGTCTCGGCGATGGCGCAACGTTTCGCCGACACGGTGCAGCGCACTTTCCACGAGCTGTTTCCTGATCCGACCGTGCGCGGCCCGTTCTTCGACATCGCGCCGTCCTTTGCCTTTGCACTGTTGCAGGGGCTGGCGCTCGATCGGATATCGGTGAAGAACGACAGCGGCTTGGACGCATCCTTGGAGCTACTGAAAACCCTCGCCTCCTGGGCGATCACGCAACGGACCTGAAGGAGAATCAGCGATGCACACAGCGACCACGGGCACCCTCGGCGCAAACTATGTGGTTCCCGAAGAAGAACATCCGGTTGTCCGCGCACGGGAAACCTACCCGGCGCTGTTGGCGCGGCTCAGTCACCAGTCGGTGGTCAAACACTTCGACGCCTACGCCGACATCGATTGGGACAGCGAGGAGTTTCGCATTGATCCGTCCGACAGCCGCTGGGAGCTCTCGGCGGACGATGCCTTGGGTGGGACCGCGTGGTATCGCTCGCAGCCGCAGGAGGTCCGCGCGCGCATCGGTTTGCAGCTGTACGCAACGTTCATGAAAATCGGCGCGCAGTTCGAGGGCATTCTGAAGCGCGGGCTGTTGGAGTTTGCCGCCGATCTGCCGAACGGCTCGCCCGAATTCCGTTACGCGTACCACGAAGTGATTGAAGAAGCGCACCACTCGTTGATGTTCCAGGAATTTGTGAATCGCACCGGCATGGACATCCCGGGACTCTCCGGAATGATGCGCTTTGGGGCGCGCCGCGTCATCGGCCTCGGCCGACGCTTTCCCGCATTGTTCTTCTTCTTCGTGCTTGGGGGTGAGGACCCGATCGACCATGTGCAACGCACGCAACTGCGTAGCGGCCGTCCAATGCATCCGCTGTTGAAGCGCATCATGCAGATCCACGTTACCGAAGAGGCGCGGCATCTGTGCTTTGCCCGCCACTACCTCAAGGAGAACGTCCCGCGCCTCAGCGCCCTCCACAGGTTCCTGCTGGGCGTGCGCACCCCGTTCCTCCTCGGTGGAATGTCGCAACTCATGATGCGTCCATCACCGCAGATCGTACGCGAATACAAGATTCCAAAGAGCGTGCTGGCGGAAGCGTATGGCCGCAATCCCAAGCACCGGCAGAACACCATCGATGCCTTGCGCAAGGTTCGCCTGCTGTGCGGCGAGCTTGGAATACTGAAGCCCGCTCTCTGGCGCCTCCTCGGAGTCTGGGACGACTCGCCGCCGGCGCCACACCTTGCAGCAACCGCCTGAGGGTGCCTGCGGCCGGCGTCTTCTTTTTTGGCCCGCTCCCCGTTGGGTCGCCGTGGGCTGCCACATACCAAAGGCGTCTGATGTCCGACGCTCTGGGAAATGCCCGGCGGACCCCTACCTTCTCAAAGCTGACAACTAGCCTCGACAGAGCTGTAAACTAACGTGCACAGGGCCTCGCAGGTTTACGGGGCATCATCATCCTTTCCCTGAAGCCGGGAGCATCGGTTCCATGGCACTACGTTTGCGTTCTTCGAGAGGTTGAAACCTCTGGAGCCGCGTTGGCGGAGGTTTGCTTCGAAACGTTAGGCAGAGGGGGAACTTGAGATGGCCCGACTGTTTGTATGTGATCGCTGGATTACCGTAGACATCGAGGCCGACGGTCCAGTACTAGGTGCCGCCTTGGAGTGCGAAAACGCCGAATCCGTGGTCCGGTGTGCCATGCTCATGGCGTTATCCGCACTTGCCGAGGGTGGGAGATGGCCGGCTGCGCTGCTCGATTGTATGGAGCGTTTCATGGCCGGCATGCGGGACGAGGTCTGCACCGAGCAGTTGAACTGAGACCCCGTCGGGTACGTGTGCTGGTTAGCTCAAGCCGCCAGAAGGCGGTCGAGCGCCCCTTGGTCGTCAAGCGCTTTCAGCTCGTCGAAACCGCCGATCGGCGCATCATTGATAAAGATCTGTGGCACCGTCCGGCGGCCGGACGCTTCCACCATCCGCTCCCGCAGCGCGTCATCTTCGCCGACATCGATCTCTTCGAACGGCACACCCTTGTGCCGTAGCAACGCCTTCGCACGCACACAGTAGGGACAGTATTGCGTCGTGTACACCACCACTCGTGCCATCCGGACACGGTAACCAGTGTGCATCCCACTCGCAAGGTCCTTCGGACGGGTCCTGCGGACGGCGTCTCCGAGGCCTCGTTGACTCGTTGTGGGGCGTAAGATAGCCAGAACCCGTCATGGGTGTCACGGAAACATTTGCGGAGCTGGTTCGCATCATGGAACGGCTGCGGGGGCCGGGCGGGTGCCCGTGGGATCGCGAGCAGACACGTGCGTCCATCAAGCCCTACGTCATCGAGGAAGCCTATGAGGTTGCGGAGGCCATCGACGACAACAACACTGACGATCTGCGTGCTGAGCTCGGCGACTTGCTTCTACAGGTCGTCTTTCATTCCGAGATGGCGCGCGAGGAGGGGTTGTTCAACATCGAAGATGTGATTCGCGGCATCAACGAAAAGCTGATCCGCCGCCACCCGCATGTCTTCAGTAACACCGAAGTGAAGGATTCCGCCGAAGTGCTGCGCAACTGGGCGCGTATCAAGGGGGAGGAGCGCCAACATCGCGAGGACAACTCGGTGGTTTCCGGCGTACCGCGCGCCATGCCGGCGCTGCTACGCGCGCATCGTCTCGGCGAAAAGGCCTCGCATGTCGGGTTCGACTGGGACACTGCGGGTGCCGTGCTCGAGAAGGTCCGGGAAGAGCTCGCGGAGCTGGAGTCCGCCATTGCGTTGGGCGAACCTGGCGCCGTCGAAGCCGAGCTTGGCGACCTGCTGTTCGCGCTCACCTCGCTCGGCCGGCACCTCGACCTGCAGACGGAGGACGCGCTGCAGCGGGCTAGCGATCGTTTCATTGGCCGCTTCCGCTACATGGAACGCCGGCTCACCGAGCGCCAGCAAGACGTACACGCCACCTCCGCGACCGACCTCAACAACCTCTGGGAAGAAGCGAAACAGCACGAGCGCCAGCAGCGCGATTGAAGGCTGCCAATCGCGGCAGGATCCGATCGACGCGGATCTCGACGTCGGGAAGTGTTGAACGCGTGTCACTGCGGTCTGTCGGCAGGCGCCCCGCGCTGGCGTAAGAGGCGTAACGCTGCTTGGACCTCGTCACCACCCAGCACGAGCGCCACCGCGGCAAAGACCACGCCGCCACCGACAATGGCGGCCAGCAGTACCGCGGCATGTGTGAGCAGCGCGCCGCTCTGCGCCCAGTCGGCACAACCGGCGATATAGTGAAGCAGCGGCAGCATGGCGAGCGAGGCCAGCAGGCTGCGAACCAAGGATGGCAGCACCTCCGCCAATCCAACGGGACCGAGGTGGCGCCCCAGCAACGCGGCCAGCACGATCATGTTGACGGTCGCGGACAACGATGCCGCAAGCGCCAACCCCACGTGTCGGAGGTCGAACAGCGAGACGGTACGCGCCAGCGCGGCAATAGCTTCGGCAAGGTGCGAGCCGCCCGCCGCTGGAACCTGCCCCATGAGCACGATGCTGAAGCAGGCGTTCGCGATGAATCCGCACGCTGCCGCGATCACCGGTGAGCGGGTGTCGTGCAGGGCGTAGAAAGCCGGCACCAGCAACCGCACCATCGATACCGACCACAACCCCACCGCGAAGGCGGCCAGTGCCTGCGCAGTCTGCACCGACTCCGCGTACCCAAAGGCGCCGCGACGAAACAGCACGGACGTAATGGGTGTCGCGAGTGCCATGATGCCGACCGTTGCCGGCAGCACGATGAAATTGGTGAGCCGGATCGAGAACAGTAAGCTCCGCCGCAGCTCGTCGTGCGCGCCGCGCGCCACTTGCGTCGCGAAGCTCGGCAACGCCGCGGTCCCGAGCGCCACGGTGAAAATCCCCAGCGGGAACTCGAACACCCGGCCCGCATACCAGAGGTACGAGACACTCCCCGGCGGCAACACCGACGCCAGGACCGTCCCAACGAGGAGGTTGATCTGGTAGACAGCGGCGCCGAAGATCATTGGCGCCATCAACCCGAGGGCGCGGCGGACAGCGTCGTGTCGCGGCCGCCACAGCGGCACGATACGCACACCATATCGCAGCAACGGCGGTACCTGCACCGCCAACTGGCAGACACCGCCGATGAGGACACCGTAGGCCAATCCCTCCACCGGCACCGCAAGGTGCGGCGACAGGAACACTGCGGCCGCAATCATCGACAGATTCAGGAAAACGGGCGCCAGCGCGGGCGCGGTGAAATGGCGCAACGAGTTCAACATGCCGGCGCCGAGCGCGACCAGGCTGATGAGGAAGATGTACGGGAACACGATGCGGGTCAGCCTCACGGTCAGGGCAAATTGTGCCGGCGCGTCGACGAACCCGGGCGCAAAGAGCGCTGTCCACGTCGAGGCAAACAGCATCCCCACCCCGACCAGCAAGCTGAGACCGGCTGCCATGACCGTGGCCAACGCCGAAGCCGCCTCCGTGGCTTCCCGGCGCGAACGGTTGGTCAGGTAATCGGTGAACACCGGAATGAACGCCACGCTCATCGCGCCCTCGGCAACGAAGCGCCGCAACAGATTCGGCAGACGGAACGCAACAAAGAACGCGTCGGCCGCCATCCCGGCACCGAAGTAGTATCCGACGACGGCATCACGCACCAAGCCGGCAACGCGGCTGACGAACGTCAGCACCCCCACCAGCCCAGCAGCGCGCACGATGCGGCGGTTCTCGCTCATCGGCAGCCGCCGCCACGCGAATTGACCCTGCAGAACCCGTATGCTACGGAAGTGCGTTCGCAAAGGGGAGGAAACGTCATTGGCCCAACGTCATAAATCTGCAATCAAGCGGCATCGCCAGTCCGAGACACGTGCCGCACGCAATCAGGTGGTGCGCACCCATGTGCGTCGTGTCGTGCGCGAGTTGCGTGAGACCATCGCCAGCAAGGACACGGCAAAGGCCGAAACCATGCTGAACACGGTCATGAAGACCGTCGACAAGGCGGTCACCAAAGGCGTCCTGCACCGCAACAACGCCGCCCGGCGCATTTCCCGCCTCAGCCACCAAGTGGCGTCGCTGAAGGCGTCGTAAGCCCTCGCGTCTCGGCGCGTGCGGAGCGGCCTTTCCACGCGCGCCTGCGTCGTACACGTTCACCGGGGTCACGCGGCAAGCGGCGCGGGCGGGTCAAAACGTTTCCACCATCTGATTGTACACGTCGCGCGCCACCTGGCCGAACAGCCGCTTCAACGCTTGCTGGCGCTCAGTCTCGGCCAGTTGGATGTTGCTGAGCTGCGGGTTCTGCACGTTCGGTGCATCGAGTGTCCCTTGCTGAAACTGTGACGAGCTGCTGATCACCACGGGGGCACTGGCGCTGTATTCCTGAGTTTCCCGTAGGCCGTGCACCTGCCAGAGCACCTTGCCGTCATCGTGCCGCGTCAGCATCAGATCGATCACCACGGCAATCTGAAATTGCACGGCCTGGTCATTGGAGTCGAAGGCCACCGGCGTCACGCGCACGGTACGAATCGTCCCGCTGAGCACCGCATCACCAGCGGCCGGATCTTCTTCCATGTGAAAATGCCGGCGTATATAGACCTCGCGCTCCAACGCAAACGTCAGGGTCTTCTCCAAGCCCTGTTCGCGCGAGCGATTGTCGATGTGACCGACGCTGACCGAGTGCACGTCCGCAGGCAAACTGACCACTTCGCCGGCAAAATGATATCCGCAGCCGGTAAGCAGCAGACACAAAAGGCCCGTAAGGCGGCGCACCTTCACACAACCAGATTGACCAGACGACCCGGGACGACGACGCGGCGGCGAATTATCTTGCCGTCGAGATGCACCTGGACCGTCGCATCCGCCAGCGCTGCGGCCAGCACGTCGTCTTCGCTGGCTCCGCGTGCCACTTCGATGCGTCCTCTGACCTTGCCATTGATCTGCACCGGGACAACGACGGTGTCCTCCACCGTCAACGCCGGATCGAAGCTCGGCCAACGGCTCTCGAACAAGCTCGTCGTGTACCCGAGCCCTTCCCACAGTTCTTCGACGATGTGCGGCGCGAATGGCGCGACCATGAGCAGCAAAGCTTCGACCGTCCACCGATCCGCCGGCCCCAACGCCTTGATGTCGTTCAACAGCGTCATCAGTGCCGCAATCGCAGTGTTGTAGCGCAGGTTCTCGAGGTCGTCCTGCACCTTCTTGATGGCGCGGTGAGTCGCGCGGCGCAGCGCATCCGACAGTTTCGCGGCCGGATCCAACTCGCGCACCACACGCCACACGCCATCGAGAAAGCGGCGGATCCCAATGATGCCCTCGTCGCGAAAATCACCGCCTTCTTCGTAGGGGCCAAGGAACATCATGTACATGCGAAAGACGTCGGCCCCGTGCTGATCGAGGTACTGATCCGGGTTGACGACGTTGCCGCGAGATTTCGACATCTTCGCGCCATCCTTGATGATCAAGCCGTGGGCGCGGAACTTCTTGAACGGCTCCTCGAAAGGCAGCAGCCCGATGTCGTGCAGGGCCATGGTGAGGAAACGCGTGTACATCAGATGCAGGACGGCGTGTTCGTTGCCGCCGATGTAGGTATCGACCGGGAGCCACTTCCGCGTCAGCTCCGCGTCGAACGCCACGGCGTCACGATCGGCCGACGGGTAGCGCAAGAAGTACCACGCCGAGTCGAGGAAGGTATCCGACACATCCGTCTCACGACGCCCGGCTTTGCCGCATTGCGGGCAGGGCACCTCGTAGAACGAGCGCACGCGCGCCAGCGGCGCGACGCCGCTCGCGTCGGGACGGAAATCGTCAATATCCGGCAGCACCACCGGCAGGTCGCGCTCGGGCACCGGCACGATGCCGCAGGCATCGCAGTAGATCATCGGGATCGGCGGACCCCAGTAGCGCTGCCGGGAGATGCACCAGTCGTGCAACCGGTACTCGATGCGCGCCTCTCCCACACCGCGGCTCGCGAGCCATTCGGTGACCGCCGCGTTCGCCACCTCGACGGACAAGCCGTCGAACTGCCCGCTGTTCACGAGGTGCCCCGGTCCATCGTAGGCCTCCGCCAGCGGGGTCTCGGGAGTCTCCCCATCGGCGGCAATGACGCGGATGATCGGCAAACAAAAGACCTGCGCGAATTCGAAGTCACGCGGGTCGTGGGCCGGTACCGCCATGATCGCACCCGTCCCATACTCCGCCAGCACATAGTCGGCGATCCACACCGGGATCCGCGCCCCGGTTGCCGGGTTGACGGCGTAGGCGCCGGTGAACACCCCGGTCTTCTCCTTCACCGCTTTACGCGCCACCACGTCCATCTTGGCGACGCGCTCCCGATAAGCGGCAATGGCACTGCGCTGCGCCGGCGTCGTCAGCGTGTCGACGAGTGCATGCTCGGGCGCCAGCACCATATAGGTGGCGCCGAAGAGCGTGTCCGGCCGCGTCGTGAACACGCGAATGGCATGCGACGGATCCTCTGCCACCGGGAACGCGATGGCCGCGCCGTCAGAGCGCCCGATCCAATTGCGCTGCGCCGTCTTCGTGGTCTCCGACCAATCGATCCAGTCGAGATTCTTGAGGAGCCGCTCGGCGTATTTGGTGATGGTAAAAAACCACTGCTCGGTCAGTCGCTGCTCGACCTGCGCGTCAGGGTGGCGCTCGCAGAAGCCGTCGATCACCTGCTCGTTCGCCAGCACGGTCTGGCACGTTGGACACCAGTTCACCGGCGATTTCTTGCGCTCTGCCAGGCCGTGCTTGTAGAGCTGCAGGAAGATCCACTGCGTCCACCGGTAGTACTCGGGTGATGTCGTGTCGACGGCATGTTCCCAATCGACCATGAGCCCGAGGCGGCTGAGCTGCCGCGTGAAGTTGTCGATGGTCCTGGGGATCAGCTGCTTCGGGTTGGTGCCGACCTTGAGCGCGTAGTTTTCCGAGTGGATGCCGAAGGCATCGAAGCCGATGGGCTCGAACACATCGTAGCCTTGCAGGCGCCGGAAGCGGCCGTGAATGTCGACGCCCGGAAACGCGAAGGCGTGCCCGACGTGTAAGCCTTCGGCCGACGGGTAGGGGAACATCATGAGCGTGTAGTACGGGCGGGGCGCCGCGTGGAGGTCGACCGTGTTGGTGCGGCGCTCGCGCCACACCCGTTGCCACTTCGCCTCGACCGTTGTCGGATCGTACCGCTCATCCATCTTCGCGTTCATCCCGCTCGCCGGCGTTTCCCTTCACACCAAGCTGGGTAGCAATCTGATCGAGGACGCCGTTCACGAACACCGCCGACTCCCCGGTACCGAAGCGGCGCGCGATCTCGATGGCCTCGTCCAATATGACACTCGTGGGCGCCGCGCCTTGCAACAGCTCGAACGTCGCCACGCGCAGGACGTTGAGATCAACCGTCGACAAGCGCTCGAAGCGCCAGTGCTCGCTGGCGGCGGCGATAAGCTCGTCGACGCGCTGCTGCTGTTCGCCAACCCCGGCCACCAGCGTGGCGGCAAACTCCTTGGCGCGCGCGCCGGCATCCGCCTGCTCCCAAAACAACCGCAGCATCTCGGCCGACGAGCCGCCGAGCGCGTCGATCTGGTACAGCGCCTGCACCGCCAGCTCGCGTCCTTTGCGTCGTGCGCCCATGCTCAATTTCGCTTGTGGCGCGTGGCTCGTAGCACGTGGCGGCATCGACTGCAGCCGGTCGCAAAAACCGTTCCGGCCACGGGCCACAGGCCACGGGCCACGTGCTCTTCTCCCGTCATCCCAACTCCCGCAGCAACGTAGCCGTCTCGATGGCGGTCATCGCCGCCTCGAAACCCTTGTTGCCCGGATCGTCGCCGGAGCGTTGCAGCGCCTGCTCGACATTCTCGGTGGTGAGCACCCCGAGCGTGATCGGCACGTGGCGGCTCACCTGCAGCTCCTGGAGCGCGTCGAACACGCTACGCGCCAGATAGTCATGGTGCTGCGTTTCGCCGCGCACAATCGCGCCGAGGCAAATGAGGGCATCGAACCGCCCGGAGCCCGCGAGCGATGCGGCAAACAGCGGCACTTCGAAGGCGCCCGGCACGTGCACCACTTCGATGAGGTTGTCCGCCGCGCCGCTCTGCCGCAAGCCACGCAGGGCTCCCTGCAGCAAGCGCTCAGTGACCACACTGTTGAAACGCGCCACGACGATGCCGAAGCGCAAACCCGTGGCGTCGAGCCTCCCTTTGTACACCTTCACCATCGACCCCCCTCACCTTTCCGGCTTCAGCTCGGAGAACAGATGCCCGAGCTTCTGCTGCTTGGTCCGTAGGTAGTGGATCGTGCCTTGATGCGCTGGGATCTCGATCGGGTGCCGCTCGACGACGTCGAGCCCGTAGCGGACGAGACCGTCGATCTTCTTCGGGTTGTTGGTGATCAGGCGCACTTTGGTGACACCGAGATCGCGCAGAATTTGCGCGCTCAGGCCGTAGTCGCGACCGTCGTCCTTGAAGCCGAGCTCGAGGTTGGCCTCGACGGTGTCGCGCCCCTGATCCTGCAGGGCGTAGGCGCGGATCTTGTTGGCGAGTCCAATGCCGCGTCCCTCCTGATGCATGTAGACAAGAACCCCCTTGCCGGCGTCGTTGATGATCTCGATGGCGCGGCGCAGCTGATCGCCACAGTCACAACGCTCCGAGCCAAAGACGTCGCCGGTCAGGCACTGCGAGTGGATGCGCACCAGCACCGGCTCATCAGGCCGAATCCGTCCCTTCACCAGCGCCAGATGCTCATGCTGATCGACGTCGTTGCGGTAGACCACCGTGCGGAACTTGGCGCCGAAGGCGGTCGTAATCGGGGCGTCGGAGACGCGATGCACCAAGGACTCCTTGCGCAAGCGGTAGGCGACAACATCGGCGACGTCGAGCAGGGTCAGCTCGAAGAGTGACGCCAATGCTTCCAGGTCTGCTGGTTCCGCCAGGGCGCCGTTGTCGTCGAGGATGGCGCACACCGTTGCAGCCGGCTTGAGCCCGGCCATGCGCACGAGATCGACCGACGCTTCCGTGAGCGCGGCGCGCACCAGCACGCCGCCTTCGCGCGCCAGCACCGGGAAGATGTGCCCAGGCATGACCACGTCGGTGGGACCGGCATCGTCGGCCATGACGGCCAGGATCGTTGTCGCCCGATCTCCCGCTGAGATGCCGGTGGTCACACCGTGGCGTGCTTCGATCGAGGCGCCGAACGGTTGCCGGCCACTCCCGGCATCGGGAACCATCAACGGGATGCCCACTTGCTGCATACGTTCGCGTGTCAGACTCAGGCAGACGAGTCCGCGCGCGTGCGTCGCCATGAAGTTGATCGCCTCCGGCGTCACCAACTCGGCAGCCATGCAGACGTTCGCCTCGCCCTGTGCGCCGTCGGCGAGGATCACCAGCTTCCCCTGACGGAGGTCCTCCAAAGCGCGATCAATCGGGGTTGCGGTCATAGCTCACTGCTCTGTGTAGCAACCAGGATGTCGTGCGCAAAGCGCTTCACGCGCAGCGGCCCGAGTGCCAGTGCGTCCCGCATACGGCGCACACCGAGCGTCGTCAACATCGAGCGGCCGTCGCCACCGATCAGCTTCGGTGCGAAGAAGACCAGCAGGCGATCGACCACACCGGCAGCCAGGGCCGCCGCAGCGACCGTGGCGCCGCCTTCGATGAGTACCGACATGATGTTCCGCTCTCCCAGCTCCTGCATGACCCGTGCGATCGGAATGCGCCCGGTCTTGGCCGCCAGGCTTACGACCTCGATCCCGCGCTCCCGCACTTGCCGAACCTTTTTTGCAGACGCGGGCCGCGCGGTGAGCACCAACGTAGCGGCTGGCGCGTCCTTTGTCAGCACCCGGGCCCGCAGCGGGATACGCAGCCGGCCGTCGAGGATCACCCGCAATGGATGGCGGCCGCCGCGCACGCGGCACGTGAGCTCGGGGTCGTCGTGAATGATGGTCTCCGCGCCGACCAGAATCGCGTCATGCTCGGCCCGCAGGCGGTGCCCGTAGCGCCGGCTGTCCGCGCCGGTAATCCAGCGTGCGTCGCCACTCACGGTGGCGATGCGGCCGTCGAGCGAGGCGGCCAACTTCAGCGTCACGAACGGTCGGCCGGTCGTCACATGCTTGCGGAACGCCGCGATCAGCGCGTCGCACTCGGTCTGCAACACGCCACTGGTTACGGCGATGCCGGCGGCGCGCAGCTTGCGCAAACCATTGCCGGGCACGCGCGGGTTGGGGTCGCGTGTGCCGATGACCACGCGGCGCACGCCTGCGGCAATGACCGCGGCGGTGCATGGCGGCGTACGGCCGTGGTGCGCGCACGGCTCCAGGGTCACGTACAGCGTGGCCCCGCGTGCGCGCGCACCAGCCGCCTGCAGCGCGGCGGCTTCCCCGTGCGCCGCGCCGGCTTTGCGGTGGAAGCCACGGCCCACCACCGTTCCCCGTGCCACCACCACCGCGCCAACCGGAGGGTTCGGGCTCGTACGCCCCAGGCCGCGCCGGCCGAGGCGCAATGCCATGCGCATGAAGCGCGCGTCATCCGGGCGGGCACGCGGCGGCCCTTCTATGCCCCGCTCCCCTCCTTCGACGGGGCTCAGGACAGGCTTGGGTCGCTGCATGTTGCCGAATCCTACCGGTCGGGGCGGCGCTTACTTGCGCGCGGCGCGCTTGGGGCCGCCGCTGCGCTCTTTCATCAGGTACTGCAGCTCTCGCATGAACTCGTTGACGTCCTTGAACTCGCGGTACACCGACGCGAAGCGGACATACGCAACTTGATCGAGCTTGTGCAGCTCGCGCATCACCGCCTCGCCGACGACGGAGCTCGGCACTTCCTTCTCGCCGCGCTCTTGCAGCATCTGCTCGATGCGGTCGGCCGTCTGCTCGATCGCCGTGGTGCTCACCGGCCGCTTCTCACACGCCTTCTTCAGACCGCCGATGACCTTGAGCCGGTCGTACACCTCGCGCCGCCCGTCCTTTTTCACCAGCATCGGCAGCATCTCCTCGACACGCTCGTACGTCGTGAAGCGGCGCTCGCACTTCAGACACTCACGCCGCCGCCGGATGATCCCGCCATCCTTGCTAGAGCGCGAGTCGATGACCTTGTCCTCGTCGGCATGGCAGAAGGGACACTTCATGATGCTTCTCTCTCACCCTTTGGGAGAGCGCCGGGGTGAGGGCTGATCCGTGGCTCGAGGCTCGATACGTGCATGGTCGAGCGGTTTGTATCCACGCCACCCACGGCAATGCAAGCTGCGGCCGGCTGTGTGCCCCGGGAACGCCATTGTCCTGAATGGCGCTTTGTCCTTCGCCAATCTGGAGATTGGCGTTCCCGGGATTGCACGCCGGCCGCAGGTCCTATGCGGATTCGGGCTGCGGTGTGCCGCTGAGGGTCCAATAGCCTGCAGGCACCGTTACCGGTCGCGCGTGCTCAACAAAGGCCCGCACCGAGGGTCGCGACCATTGCCGTGCGGCGTAGGCGCGCACGCGGGCGGGCACCGCATCGCCGTTGAGAATGAGGCGGTGCAGCATGAACGCCAGCTCGCTGTCGGCCAGGCACCAGGCGCCAAACAACTCACCGCCTTCCGGGGGAATCAACTGCTCGGCCACCCGCACCAGCTTCGCGCCATCGCGCGCCGCCGCGGCGGACAAGGGTTGCAGCTTGAACCGATAGAACATGGTGACGGTCGAACGCTCGTCGCGCAGCGCCGGGACGTCGGAGCGCATCCACGCCATGAGCTGGCGGGCCCGGGCGCGCTCGCGGCGCGTCGGCGGCAGCAAGCTCGGAGACCCAGGCGGTGGGAATGCCTCCTCGAGATACTCGGCGATCGCGCTGGACTCGGCGAGATGGAAACCCTCGTGCTCGAGCGACGGCACGCGCGCCGTGATCGAGCGATCACGCAGCGGCGCTTCCAGGTGCCGGCCGTCGGCCAATGAGATTTCCACCATCTCGAACGGGATGGCCTTCTCGCGCAGCGCTACGAAGCTCGAAAACACATAGGGACTGATCCACAGATTCTCCCCATACAGGGTGCACGCGGCGTTGGTCATGCGCGGACGCTACCAGCGGTGTCTACGAGCAGCAACCGCATCGTATCGACGAATGAGGAACGTTGCGGCCCGCAAGGCCTGCGGCCGGCGTCTTTTCTACGGCCCGTTCTCCTCCTTCGACGGAGCCCCGGACAAGGGTTGGGTCGCTGTGGAAGTCCAAGTCCGACAGGCCGCTGGAATAACCGGCGCAGGTGCGTCGCGTCCGCAGCTCGCGATCGTCGCGCTAGCGCTCGCGCGCTTCGAAGAGCACCAGCTGATGCGTGCGCCCCTGGTCCGTTACCGGCACCGGATAGCGGCCGGTGAAACACGCGGCGCAGAAGCCGTCGCGGTCGCCGGGTTGCAGGAAGCTGTAGAGGCCTTTCACGCTCAGGTAGCCGAGGCTGTCGGCGGTGATGTAGTCGCGGATCTGCTCGACGGCGTTCGAGGACGCAATCAGCTCGCCGGCGGTCGGCGTGTCGACGCCGTAAAAGCAGGAACCGATGGTCGGCGGCGAGCTGATGCGCATGTGCACTTCGCTGGCGCCGGCGTTGCGCACCATCTGCACGATCTTGCGGCTGGTGGTGCCGCGCACGATGGAGTCGTCGACCACCACGACGCGCTTGCCGGCGAGCACATCGGCCTGCGCGTTGAGCTTCACCTTCACCCCAAAATGCCGAATCGCCGCGCGTGGCTCGATGAACGTGCGGCCGACATAGTGATTGCGAATCAGTCCCATCTCGAACGGCAGCCCCGCCTGTTCGGCATAGCCAAGGGCGGCCGGGACACCGGAATCGGGCACCGGAATGACGATGTCTGCCTCCGCCGGCTCCTCGTTTGCCAACTGCCGGCCGAGCTGTTTGCGTACCTCGTAGACGTTACGATCGTACACGCGACTGTCCGGACGCGCGAAGTAGACGTACTCGAAAATGCAGCTGGTGCGCGGCGCGGTAAGGAAGGGATGAAAGCTTTCGATCCCGGCGGCAGAGATGCGCACGACCTCGCCGGGGTCGATCTCGCGCTCGTAGGTGGCATCGATGAGGTCGAGCGCACAGGTCTCGGAGGCGACGACGATAGCGTCCTTGACGCGTCCCAGCACCAGCGGGCGGAAACCGTTCGGATCGCGTGCCGCAATCAGCTCGTGCGGCGTGAGAAACACCAGCGAGTACGCGCCGCGCACGGCGCGCAGCGCCGCCACGACCCGGTCGACCGTGCGCTCGCCCTTCGACGCCGCCATCAGATGAATGATGACCTCGGTGTCGACCGTCGACTGGAAAATCGCCCCCTGCTCCTCGAGCTGATCGTGCAGCTCCTTGGCGTTGACCAGGTTGCCGTTGTGCGCCACCGCCAGGCCGCCGCCGTACTCGACGACGAACGGCTGCGTGTTCTTCAGCAACGTCTGGCCCGAGGTGGAGTAACGGTTGTGACCGATCGCCGCCGTGCCCTCGAGCTTGCGGATGATGTCCTCGTTGAAGACATCGGCGACCAATCCCAAGCCACGGTGCGAGATCAGGATGTCGCCTTTGGACGATACGATGCCAGCGGATTCCTGGCCGCGATGCTGCAGCGCAAAGAGGCTGAGATAAGCCAGGTTGGCGGCCTCCGGATGCCCGAAGATGCCGACGATGCCGCATTCGTCGTGAAAGCGATCAGACACCGTGGCCTCCTCGTACACCCGCAAAGAAAATGGAAAAGAGGGAATCGAGAACCGCGAATGGAAAACCGGCAAACGGAAAACTGCGCAACTGCCAATTGGCCGGTTCTTCATTTTCCGTTCGCGGTTCGCGGTTTTCCATTCTCTTCCCAGTCTTCAGTTGCCGAGCCGCCGCGGCAGCGCCATGGTCCACGCGCCGCGCACCTCTTCCAGGTCGAGGTCGATGAGCGGACTAATCACCAGCCGCCGGCCACGGACTTCACCGAGCACGGACAGTGGCGTCTCGGCCGCCGCGGCCAGCTCCCGCAAGCGCGACAAATGGCGCCGGCGCAGCGAGACGATGATACGCGATTGGCTTTCACCGAAGAGCAATGCATCCGGCCGAATCGAACCCTCGAGCTCGATGACGGCGCCCAGACCGGCGCCCGGGCCGGACATGCAGCATTCCGCCAGGGCCACGCCTAGCCCACCTTCGGCGATGTCGTGCGCCGAGCGCACCAGATCCTCGGTGATCGCCGCCAGGCAGACACGTTGCACGTGCTTTTCGACGTCGAGATCGATCCACGGCGGCGCCCCGCGCACCTGGCCGTGTTGGAGGGCCAGGTACTCGCTCGCGCCGAGCTCTTCGCGCGTGCGGCCGAGCAGGACGATGATGTCCCCTTCCGCCTTGAACCACTGCGTCGTGTGGTGCTCGATCCGCTCCAGCAACCCGACCATCGCAATCGTCGGCGTCGGCGGAATCGAGCGGCCCTCGGTTTCGTTGTAGAAGCTCACGTTGCCGCTGACCACCGGCACGTTCAGCGCCGCGCAGGCATCACGAATGCCGCGTATCGCCTCCTTGAATTGCCACATCACTGCGGGCTTCTCCGGGTTCCCGAAATTGAGGCAGTCGGTGATGCCCAGGGGCTCCCCTCCGGAGCAGACGACGTTGCGCGCGCTCTCGACGACCGCGATCATCGCACCGACGTACGGGTCGAGCGCGCAATAGCGACTATTGCAGTCGACACTCAGGGCCACGCCTTTCTGCGTACCCTTGATACGCAGGACCGCGGCATCGGAGCCGGGTTCGACGACGGTGTTGCTGCGCACCAGGTAGTCGTACTGATCGAATACCCAGGCTTTCGAAGCGATGTTCGGAGAATCGAGCAGCGTCAGCAGCGCCTGATTGTAATCGCCGGGCAGCGGCAGCTGATCGATGTGCAGCGCTTGGAGCGCATCGAACTCCGCGGGCGGGGCGGCTGGACGCTCATAGGCCGGCGCGTCATCGGTCAGCAACGCGATCGGCAGACAGGCAACCTCCTCGCCGCCGGCTCTGACGCGGAAGACACTATCGTCCGTCACCTGGCCGATCACCGCGGCATCGAGATCCCACTTGTCGAAGACGCGATGGACGATGGCCTCGGCGCCGGCGCGCGCCACGATGAGCATCCGTTCCTGGGACTCCGACAGCAGCATTTCGTAGGGCGTCATGCCCGACTCGCGCACCGGAACCGCATCGAGATCGATGTCGATGCCCATGCCGCCACGGCCCGCCATTTCCACGCTCGAGCTTGTCAATCCGGCCGCGCCCATGTCTTGGATCGCCACGATCGCGTCTTGCTGCATCAGCTCCAGGCAGGCTTCGAGCAACAACTTCTCGGTGAATGGATCGCCCACTTGCACGGTCGGGCGTTTGGCCTCGGCTTCCCCGCTGAACTCGGCAGAGGCCAGCAGACTGGCGCCGTGAATGCCATCGCGACCGGTTTTCGAACCAACGTAGATCACCGGGTTGCCGACGCCCGCGGCTTTGGCGAGGAAGATCTTGTCGGTGCGCACGACCCCCAGGGTGAAGGCGTTGACCAGATTGTTCTCGTTGTACCCGGCGTCGAAGTAGACTTCGCCGCCGACGGTGGGCACGCCGATACAGTTGCCGTACCCGCCGACGCCGGCAACCACGCCGTTCACCAGGTAGCGGGTACGCGGATGATCGAAGCTGCCGAAGCGCAGCGAGTTGAGGTTGGCGATCGGTCGCGCCCCCATCGTGAAGACGTCGCGCAGGATGCCGCCGACGCCGGTTGCCGCTCCCTGGTGCGGCTCGACGAATGATGGATGATTGTGGCTTTCCATCTTGAATGCGACGGCCAGCCCATCGCCGATATCGATAACCCCGGCGTTCTCGCCCGGCCCCTGCAACACGCGCGCGCCGCGGGTCGGCAACTGCTTCAGCAGCAACCGCGAGCTCTTGTAGCTGCAGTGCTCCGACCACATGACGGACAGCACGCCGAGCTCGGTGAAATTCGGCGCCCGCCCGAGCACCTCGCAGATGCGGGTGAACTCCGCCGCAGTCAGGCCGTGCTCAGCGGCTTCCGCGGGGCTGACGGGAGTAGCAGCGGTGCGCATGCGTCAGTGTCCCGGGGCAACGGACGCGGTGCGCCGTTGGATGCCCGCCGTGTAGGCGGTGACCACCGACTGGAACAGCTTCAGTCCGTCCTCGCCCCCCAGCAGCTGTTCGGTGGCGTGTTCGGGGTGCGGCATGAGACCAAACACGTTGCCCGCGGCGTTGCAGATGCCGGCGATGTTGTTGAGTGAGCCGTTGGGATTGGCTGTGGGCGCGACGCGTCCGCTGGCATCGACGTACCGTAGGACCACCTGGCGGTTCTGCTCGAGACGGTCGAGCGTCGCGGCGTCCGCCACGTAACAACCCTCGCCATGCTTGATGGGAATCGTGAGCACCTCGCCCGGCGTGCAGCGACTGGTGAACGGCATCTGCGTCTGCTCGACACGCACGTGGACCCGCGTGCACACGAAGCGTAGGCCACGGTTGCGCACCAGGGCGCCGGGCAGCAAACCGGCCTCACAGAGCACCTGAAAACCGTTGCAGATCCCCCACACCAAACCGCCGGAGCGCGCGAATTCCGCGATACTCTCCATCACCGGCGAGAAGCGCGCCATGGCGCCGCAGCGCAGGTAGTCGCCGTAGGAAAACCCGCCCGGAAGGATCACACAATCCACGCCCTTGAGCTCGCGATCCTTGTGCCACAATGGCACCGCATCCTCGCCGACGCGATGATCGATGACGTAGAGGGCGTCATGATCATCGTTGGAACCGGGAAAGGTCACTACTCCGAAGCGCATGGAACATCCTCAAGTCATCGCCACCATCGGGGGCTCGAAGCCCCCGGCTCAGAATACCAAGCCGGCTGAGAGCCGGCTCCCCGCCTCGCGGTACAGGTTGCGCATCCCGCTCCGCCGAGCGGTACCGAACGCCGGGGACCCATCGTGTTACTACGCACTACTTTTCCAGCTCGAAGTGATAGTCTTCGATGACGCCGTTGGCGAGCAGCTTGCGGCACATCTCGTCAGTGCGCCGCTCCGCCTGCTGCCGGTCGACGTCGTCAAGGGACAACTCGACGTATTTGCCGAGGCGCACGTCGTGCGCCTCGACGAAGCCCAGGGCATGCAGCGAATGCTCGACCGCTTTCCCTTGTGGGTCGAGCACGCCTTTTTTCGGTGTGATGAAGACGCGGACGCGCATGGTCAGAACCGCCGTGAGTCGGGTCCGTGAGTCGTGCTCGTTGCCGGTTGCGAGATCATTGCATGCCTCGTGAAGAATTCGTCAATGGGAGATGCGGCGGTGCACTTCGTGGTAGGCCTCCTCGACGCCGCCGAGGTCGCGCCGAAAGCGGTCCTTGTCGAGCTTTTCCCGCGTCACCGCATCCCAGAAGCGGCAGGTGTCCGGACAGATTTCATCGCCGAGGAGAATCTCACCGTGATGGCGACCGAACTCCAACTTCATATCGACCAGCAACACACCTTTGCTCTCGAGGAAGGTGCGCAGCACGTCGTTGGTCTTCAGTGCCAGCTCATCGACGCGCAGCAGTTCTTCCTTGGTCGCCATGTCGAGTGCGATGGCGGTCGAGGCGTTGATCATGGGGTCGTCCAGCGGATCGCTCTTGTAGAAGTATTCGAGGATCGGTACCCGCAGCGCGCGCCCTTCATCGAGACCCAGGCGCTTGGCCAGGCTCCCGGCGATAATGTTGCGCACGACGGTTTCGACCGGGATGATGTGGAGCTTCTTCACCAGCATCTCGCGATCGTTCAGGCGCTCGACGAAGTGCGTCGGAATGCCTTCGCGCTCGAGCAAGCGGAAGAAGATCTCGCTCATTTCGTTGTTCAAGATTCCCTTGGACACGATCGTTCCGCGCTTCTTGGCGTTGAAAGCGGTCGCGTCGTCCTTGAAATATTGGATGACATAGTCCGGATTGTCGGTGGCGTAGACCTGCTTCGCCTTTCCCTCGTACAAGAGCTCACCCTTCGTCATTGCTCCCTCCAACGGTACTGACATCGAAAAAAATGGAAAACAGGAAACGGGAAACAGGAAATTCGAACCCGGCGAGTGGAGTCTCTACCATGCCTTCGTGGCCCGTTTTCGGTTTCCGGTTTCGTATTTCCTGTTTTTCATTTTCTTCATCCCTTTGCGACGACTGCCTCCTTCGGGTGCCCCTCGCCGTCGCCGAATGCGCGCTGGAACAGCACATCTTCATAGCGCAACTGGTGGCGCAGGTCGAAGAGCGTGGCGAGCTCGTCGGCGCCGAGGAGGCGGGTAATGTCCGGGTCGCGGCCCACCTCGGCGCGGAAGTCGGCACCGGCCATCGCCTTCATGCCGTTGCGCTGCACCCACCGATACGCCTCTTCACGGCTGATCCCCTTGCGCACCAACGCCAACAGCACGGCTTCGGAGAACACCGCGCCATGCCAGCGCTCGAGGTTGGCACCCATGGTCTCCGGATGCACCACGAGGTTGCGGATCACACCGGTCATGCGGTCCAGCATGAAGTCGAGCGCAATCGTCGCGTCGGGGGCGATGACCCGCTCGACCGACGAGTGGCTGATGTCGCGCTCGTGCCACAAGGCAATGTCTTCGAACGCCGCACCGGCGTAGGCGCGGAGCAGGCGCGCCAACCCGGTTACGTTCTCGGTCAAGATGGGATTGCGCTTGTGCGGCATGGCCGACGAGCCCTTCTGCGCGCCGCCGAACGGCTCCTGCGCTTCGCCCACCTCGCTGCGTTGCAGATGACGGATCTCCAGCGCGAAGCGCTCGATCGATCCGGCGACGATCGCCAGCGTGGCGAAGAACTCCGCATGCCGGTCACGCGGCACGATCTGCGTGGCCACCGGTTCGGGACACAAGCCGAGCCGCGCGCACACGTAGGCTTCGATATCGGGCGCCAGGTGGGCGAAGGTTCCCACGGCACCCGATAACGTCCCGAAACGCACCGTTTCACGCGCTGCGTGCAGGCGGCCGAGGTTGCGCTGCATCTCGGTGTACCAGCCGGCGAGCTTGATGCCGAAGGTGATCGGCTCGGCGTGGATGCCGTGGGTGCGGCCGACCATCACCGTTCCTTTGTGCCGCTGGGCTTGGCCGCGGATCGCGGCGGCCAGCTCCATGACGCCTGCAATCAGCAGGTCCGCCGCGCGCACGAGTTGCACGGCGAACGACGTGTCGAGCACGTCGGACGAGGTCAGGCCGAGGTGCAGGTAACGCCCTTCGGGACCGCAGACCTCGGCAACCGAGGTCACGAAGGCGATGATGTCATGGGCGACCTCGCGTTCGATCTCGCGCATGCGGTCCACGTTAACCCGAGCGCGGGCGCGCAGCTTGGCCGGCACGTCGGCGGGGATCTCGTCCCGCTGCGCCAGGACTTCGCAGGCCAGCAGCTCCACCTCGAGCCAGATACCCAGCTTCGCCGCTTCGTCCCAAATCGCGGCCATCTGCGGGCGCGTGTAGCGTTCGATCATCGTATGTTCGTGTCGGTTGGAACCGAAAAAGAAATGGAAAACCGGGAATGGAGAACTGGGAATTCAGAACCGGCAAATGGAGCGCCGGGCCAATTCGCCGGTTTTCCATTCCCGGTTTTCGGTTCCCGGTTTTCCATTTTCTTCCTCTGTCAACACTTCCCTACGTCTTTTCCGAACCGTTCAGGGCTCACTGCTACAGCCCAATCCCTTCCCAGAAGCAGAGGAACGGAATCTAGCGAATCCGTCGCCTCGCGTCACCTAGGGGTCGTGGATTTGGCCATCCCTAGCGAACCGCAGGTCATTCAACACCCGTGTGACCGAAGCCTCCGGCGCCGCGATGGCTGTCCGACAAGCTGTCGGCTTCACGCAATTCGGCACGTGTCACCGGCGCCACGATCATCTGGGCGATACGTTCACCGCGCCGCACGGTGTAGGGATCACTACCGAGGTTGATCAGCAGCACCATGATCTCGCCGCGATAGTCAGAATCGATCGTTCCGGGCGAGTTCAGCAGCGTCACACCGTGGCGCAGCGCCAAGCCGCTGCGCGGCCGCACCTGCGCTTCGAAGCCGGCAGGAATCTCGACCGCCAGCCCGGTGGGAATCAATGTGCGCGCGCCCGGCGCCAGTTGGACCGGCTCGGTGACGTCGGCGAGCAAGTCCATCCCGGCAGCGCCAGCCGTCATGTGGCGTGGTAACGGCAACGGCTCCGCCGTTGGGCGCAAACGTTTCACGGCGATCACCACGGAGCCCATTCTTCCAGCCTCGAATTACACGGTGGATGTATGTCGAACCGGCGTGGATGTCCATCTCCGCCGTCCCGTGGAGTGCCTCCGCCGCGCGCGGGCCGCGAAAAAAAGGCGGGCGCGGTGTCTCAGGGGCGATGGTTATGGAGCGGGCGAGGCGTTGAATTCGTACGCCCCGATGGAGCAGTTGGTCGCGCCACCGCCGGGACGGACGAAGCCGCGTTGGTCGAAGTTGTTGATCGGGTCGGCGGCGCACAGGGCACTGTCGCCCGCATCGATCGCGGCACTGCCCGGCCGCAGCCGCAGCGTACGGATGGAGCCGCCGTTGTCGTCAAGGTGCGCGAGCTTGGGGTCTCCGTAGGTGCCGACGCAACTGGTGTCAACAGGCGGCCAACGCAGATTGTGTCCACCGTCGGAAACCGTGCCGACGCAGTTGCCGCCACGCCGGTTGTAAGCCACGATGCTGTTTTGCAGGATGGTGTCCCCTGCCGCATAGATGGCGCCGCCACTGCCATCAATGTAGGTGACATTGCGGAAAAAGGTGCTGTTGGTAATGGTCAGCGGGCCGGCGCTGGCGATAGCGCCGCCGACGAACGCGCTGTTCCGGGTGAAGCTGCTGTTGGCGACGACCATGGTGCCGTTGTTCTCAATGGCGCCGCTAACGCCGTCTGTGCTGTTTTGAAAGAAGGTGCTGTTGACGACCGTCAGGTCGCCGTAGTTGTCGATCGCACCGCCGTCGGCTTCGGTCCCGGGCGCGCGGTTGTGGGAGAAGGTGCAATTGGCAACGTTCAGGGTGGCGGCAACGTCGTTGTATATCGCGCCACCGAAGGAGAACGATCCCCGGGTGAGCGTGGCGTTGCTGAGGTTGAGGGTCATCCCGGCGCTGACCAGGAATATCAGGACTTTCCGGCCTCCGTTCAGCGTCAGCAGACCGCCCCCGTCGAGGGTCGTACCCACGACGATCACTTTTGGACTCGTCACCGTGATGGTGAAAGGCTGAGAGCCGCAGTTGAAGGTGACCGTGCCGCCACCCACCAATGCCGCGTCGAGCGCATCTTCCGTGCAACTCGATCGAGCGCCGGACCCGACCACGCCGCCGGCATGCGCGGGGCTGGCCGACGCCATGGAGAGGATCAGCAATCCCACCAACACAACACGGCTCGGCAGCGTTCGCATGAGAGTCCCTTCGTCCTTCTCGAAAAGCGCCGGGTACCGACGCTCGCCCCCGGAAGCATGCGCGCGTGCGCCGTCCCCTGTCAAACGAAAAAGGCCTGCGGCCGGCGTCTCTTCTACGGTCCGCTCCCGTTGGTCGCTGGGCGCTGCCAAGTCCGACAGGCGGCTAGCCCGGGCTTAGGGCCGGCGGCCGGCGTCTCTTCTATGGCCAGCTCCCGTTGGTCGCTAGGAAATGCCAAGTCCGACAGGCGGCTAGGAGAATGGAAAGCTGAAAACCGGAAATAGGAAGCGGAAGACCGGCAAATGGGGTGGATGGTGCATTGACCAGTCTTTAATTTCCGGTTTCCCATTTCTTCTTCCGAGACACGGCGGAGCGGATAGCCGCACGGTTCGCCCCGCAAGCCGTGGCGGTGGTTACGTCTGCCGGTGCGCGTCGCGCGCCAGATGCTGCGCCCACGGATAGTCCGGTTTGCCGCTTGGGGAGCGGCGGACCTGCTCGACCAAGTGGAGCTCGCGCGGCACCTTGTAGCCGGCAATTTGATTGCGACAGTGGGCGGCCAACTCCTCGAGGGTCACCTGCTGCCCAGGCCGCAGTTGCACGACGGCGGCGACCCGATTGCCCCAGCGCTCGTCGGGGACGCCGACGACCAACGCATCGAACACTGCCGGGTGTGACTTGAGCACGCCTTCCACTTCCTCCGGGAAGATTTTCTCGCCGCCGGAGTTGATGCTGACCGAGCCGCGCCCGAGGACCGTGATCATGCCGTCGGCCTCGACCACTGCGTAGTCACCGGGAATGGCCCAGCGCTGGCCCTCGACGGCGATGAAGGTCGCGGCGCTTTTCTGCGGGTCCTTGTAGTAGCCGAGCGGCACGTTGCCGCCGCGTGCCAGCTTGCCGATGGCACCGGAGCCCGGCGTCACCCGCTGCCACTGCTCGTCGAACACCGCCACGTCGCAACCCGGGCTGATGCGCAGGCCGCCGCTCTTCGCGGCGGGCGCGCTCAGGCTCTCTTTGGAAACCGACGCCATGCCGGTAAAGCCCTGCTCCGACGAGCCGACGGCGTCAAAGAGCATGGCATTGGGAAAGCGCTCGAGGTACTGCAGCTTCACCGATGGCGAAAAGACCGCCGCCGTGCTCGCGATCACCATGAGCGACGACAGATCGTAGCGCACGTCGGGCTCGTTCAATGCCTCGATGAGTGGACGGGCCATGGCGTCACCCGTGAGGGAGATGGTGTTCACCCGTTCGCGCTCCACCATGCGCCACACGGCGTGCGGATCGAAGCTGCCGCTCCACAGCGCGATCTTGGTACCGACGAACAACGGGCCGAGCACCGACCATTGCGCCGCGCCGTGCATGAGCGGCGCGAGCGGCGCCATGGTGAGATAGTAATCGGAGATCTTGTTGGTGAGATCCTCGGGCCGCTGCGCCGCCTCTTTGGTCGTGTGATCAATGCCACCGCCGAGTGTGAAGATGACGTCGTGATGACGCCACATCACGCCCTTGGGCTTCCCGGTGGTGCCGCCGGTGTAGAGGACGTACAGATCGTCGCCGGAGCGCGGCGCGAAGTCGCGCACCGGCGCGCCCTGCGTCAACGCGTCTTCGTAGGGCACCGCGCCGATCGCCGAACCGTCGTGCTCGCTGCCGTCGGCAATTGCAATGCAATGCCGCAGTCTCGGCACGCGGCTGCGGACGTTGCCGATCCGCGGGGTAAACTGTGCGTCATGCACCAGGGCGACGAGGTCGGCGTTGTCGAAGAGGTAGCACAGCTCTTCCTCGACGTAGCGGTAGTTCACATTGATCGGCACCGCCCGGATCTTGTAGGCGGCGAGCATCGCTTCCACCCAGCGGGCGTTGTTGAACCCGTAGATGCCGATGAAGTCGCCGCGCTGCAGGCCGAGTGAGAGGAAGTAATGCGCCAGGCGGTTGGCGCGCGCATCGAGCTGCGCGTAGGTCAACCGATCCGGTCCGCAGACGAGGATCTCCCGGTCCGGGATGCGGTCGACCGCCGCTTCGACAAGATCGGCAACGTTGAACTCCATTCGCATTCACCTCGCACGGCCGCGCGCTGCAGGCGACCAAGGTGGTTCTTATGCCCATCTTTGCGTGCTGGCTCAACGGGTACGCGCTTGCCAAGTGGCGGATATTCTGGAATGCGGACCGGCAATGGCAACCAAGCATATCTGCGCCAGCGCCCACGAGGCCGTGGCCGACGTCGGCGACGGCGCGTCCATTCTGGTGCACAGCTTCGGGCCGCCACAAGCATGGCCGACGGACTGTCTGCTCGCCCTTGCCGAGCGCGGCGTCAAGGATCTCACCGTCATCTGCAACACGCCAGCGGGTGGCCCCACCTCGCTCAACATCCTTGCCGAGAAGCGCCAGATCCGGAAGCTGATTTGCAGCTACGTCGGCCCTCCGGCCATGCCCAGCCCGATCAGCGAGATGGTGAAGGCCGGCGAGATCGCCTGCGAGATGGTGCCGCAAGGGACACTGGTCGAGCGTGTCCGCGCCGGGGGCGCCGGGCTCGCGGGGTTTTACACGCCGACCGGCGTGGGGACGGCGATCGCGGCCGGCAAGGAGGAGCGTGTCTTCGACGGCACGCGCTACCTCTTCGAGCGCGCGCTCACGGCGGATTTTGCACTGCTGCAGGCCTATCAAGCCGACCCGATCGGCAACCTCACGTACCGGCGCGGCATGCGCAACTTCGCACCGGCGTTCGCCTCGGCAGCCAAGACGACGATTGCCGAGGTGAAACACATCGTCGGGTTGGGAGCCATTGACCCGGAAGCTGTGGTCACCCCCGGCATCTTCGTCGATCGCATCGTGCAGACCACGACGTATCTCGACATCGGCGTCCTGCGCCAGATCCTCATGGCGGTCGGCCGCGTCGCCGATATGGAGGGGCGCAGGGTGGGCGATGGCGGACCGATTGGATTGCCTGCCGATTTGATGGCAATGAAAGCCGCCGCCCTGCTCCGTGAGGGCGAGTACGTCAACCTCGGCCTCGGCCTGCCGACACTGGTGTCCAACTACGTCGCCGGCCGCGACGTCACGCTGCACGCCGAGAACGGCATCCTCGGGTACGGCAGCTTTCCACCCGAAGGCGAGGAGGACGTCGACCTCTACAACGCCAGCGGGCAGCTGATCAGCGCGTTGCCGGGCACCGCGTACTTCGACTCGACGGTGTCGTTCGCGATGGCGCGCAACGGGCGCGTGTCAACGATCATCCTCGGCGCATTCGAGGTGGCGCAGAACGGCGACCTGGCGAATTGGAGCACCCCCAAGGGCAGCGGCGGCATCGGTGGCGCCATGGACCTGGCCGCCGGCGGCGCCCGGGTCATTGCCATCTGCTACCACCGCGAAAGAAACGGCCGCTCAAAGCTGGTCGAGGCGCTGAGCTATCCGGCCACCGCGCTCGGCTGCGTCCGGTCGGTGATCACCGACCTGGCGTGGATCGACATCGACGCCGAGGGGTTCTGGTTACGCGAGCTCGCCCCCGGCGTCAGCGTCGAGGACGTGCAAGCCGTCACCGCGGCGCGCCTGCGCGTGTCCGGCGACGTGCGTGAGATGCAGTTCGAGTGATATAGGGATCTTACATGCCCGCCGCCGAACCCTCCGCTCCGCCACCACGGCGCAGTCCCACGCTCGCAGTCATCCTCTCCGGCCTCTTTCCCGGATTGGGGCAGCTGTACAATCGCGAACGGCTGAAGGCGTTGCTGTTCTTCGTCGGCGCCGTGCTGACCGGGATCTGGCCGTTGAGCCCGCTGAGCATGGACATCGATATGGACGATCCGATTGCCGGATTGCGTGCAGTCATGCTGTGGTCCGTGCCGTTTCTCGCGATCGCCTTGTGGTCGGTGATCGATGCCTATCGGACGGCGAAGCAGACGACAGACGGCTAGACACCCGCCGATGGCAGATGGCGTATCGCTGATGGTCGGACCCATATGCCATCAGCCATCAGCGCGAGGCGCACAAGTTGGTCGGTCGGGAGGCGCGCCTCGCTAGCCTGCTGTCTGTCGTTTCTCTGCCGATCCCCTCTTGCATGAGCACGTTCCGCTCGGTAGTTGTTAAAGCAACAATTGCCGAGGAAACGAATGGAGAGTGAGGAGCCCGTCGGCTTGCTGATCGGGGCGGTGCGGCGCCGGATCAAGCAGGTTCTCGGCAGCCACGCTCGCCGCTATCATCTGACGACGCAACAGTTCTGGGTCCTGGTCGCGATCTACGAACACCCCGGGTTTTCGTTGGGAGAGTTGGCGACACATCTGCGCATGGACAAGCCGACAGCATCGCGGCTGGTCTTCACGCTCATGCAGCGGAAGCTGGTACAGGTGCGCGGCGATGCCACGGACCGGCGCCGGGCGCGACTGCATCTGGAAGCGTCGGGCGCAGCGGTCGGGCAGGAACTACGCGAATTGGCGACCGCGGTCCGCGCCGCCGTCGTCCGCGGATTCACGACAGCGGAGCTGAGCGCCCTGCGGGTCTCACTGCGCAAGATCATCGCCAACATGGACCGATTCCAAGACGATTACACGACGCCGCTCGCGGCGCCCCGGCGCAAGTCGGCGCGTCGTCAGTCGCGCGCCTGAGCGCACTGGGCGACCGCTCGTGTACCGTATCGTGAGGCAACAATGATCAAAGAACGTCAAACGGCGCCTGCAGAAGACGGTCACGAGACCCCAGTGCGCGCGGCGGACTCGCCGACCCAGCCGGTGGGACCGCGACGCCACTGGGGGCGCTGGCTGGTTGTGCTCGCCGTCATCGGCGGCCTCGCCTATTGGTTGTTGCCACGCGCAACGCCGCCGCCGTCCCCGGGCACCTCCGCAACGGCGGCCAAGCCCGGCCCCCCGGCGGTCCCCGTCGTGGTCGCGACCGTGCGGCAAGGCGACATGCCGGTGTATTTGACCGGCCTGGGCTCCGTCACCGCCTTCAATACGGTCACCGTGCGCAGCCGCGTCGACGGGCAGCTCGTCAAAGTCGCCTTTCAGGAAGGACAGATCGTGCACGAGGGCGATCTACTTGCGGAGATCGACCCGCGTCCGTTCGAGGTGCAGCTGGCACAGGCCGAAGGGCAACTCGCACGCGACACGGCGCAGCTCAAGGACGCCAAGGTCAATCTCATCCGCTATCGCGACCTGGTGAAGCACGAGCTCATTGCCCAACAACAGGTCGATACCCAGGCCGCGCTGGTCGAGCAGTACGCCGGCGTCGTCCAGGTGGATCAGGCGGCGATCGACAACGCCAAGCTGCAGCTGACGTACAGCCGCATTACCGCGCCGATCACCGGCCGCATCGGGTTGCGTTTGATCGACGTCGGCAACATGGTCCACGCCACCGACCAGAATGGATTGCTGGTCATCACGCAGGTGCAGCCGATCGCCGTGCTCTTCACCATCCCCGAAGACAATCTGCAGCCGGTGGTGCAGAAGCTCGCCGCCGGCGAGCATCTGCCCGTGGAGGCATACGACCGTGCCGGCCGCACGAAGATCGCCGAGGGATCATTGCTCACGACCGACAATCAGATCGATCAGAGCACCGGCACGACGCGGCTGAAAGCGCTGTTTCCGAATCAGGACAACACGCTGTTCCCCAACCAGTTCGTCAACGTGCGGCTGCTGCTCGATGTGCACAGCGAGGCCACCATTGTCCCGGCGGCGGCGATCCAGCGCGGTCCGCAAGGCACGTTCGTCTATGTGGTCAAGGCCGATCACACGGTCGAGGTGCGTCCGGTCACCCTGGGACCGGCCAACGGTGGCGACGCCTCGATCGACAAAGGTGTTGCACCCGGAGAGCAAGTCGTTGTCGACGGGGTGGACAAGCTGCGGCCGGGCAGCACGGTTCAGCCGAAGACAGCGGAAGAGGCTGAAGCGACGCCGCGAAAGCCATCGGATTCAGCAGCCCCGAGCAACCAACGGGAGCGGCCCATAGAAAAGACGCCGGCCGCAGGCCCGGCCACAGGCCCATGAATCCGTCGCGGCTGTTCATCCTACGGCCGGTCACCACGTCATTGCTGATGGCCGCGCTGCTGCTGGCCGGGATCATCGCATACCGCCAGCTGCCGGTCTCGGCGCTGCCGCAGGTCGATTATCCAACGATCCAGGTGCTCACCTTCTACCCGGGCGCCAGCCCGGACGTCATGGCCTCGTCGGTGACCGCGCCGCTCGAGCGTCAGTTCGGCCAGATGCCCGGCTTGAACCAGATGATGTCCACCAGCTCCTCCGGCAGCTCGTTGGTCACGCTGCAGTTTGCGCTCGACCTCAGCCTGGACGTCGCCGAACAGGAAGTGCAAGCGGCGATCAACGCGGCGACGACGTACCTGCCACGCGATCTGCCGAACCCACCAATCTACAGCAAGACCAATCCTGCCGACGCGCCGGTGCTCACCCTGGCGCTGACGTCGAGCACGCTGCCGCTGTCGAAAGTGCAGGATCTGGCCGACACGCGGCTAGCGCAACGGATCTCGCAGCTGCCCGGCGTCGGGCTGGTCAGCATCAGCGGCGGACAGAAGCCGGCAGTGCGCGTGCAAGCCAACCCCACTGCCCTGGCTGCCTACGGGCTCAGCCTCGAAGATCTGCGCGCCGCCATCGCGCAGGCCAATGTGAACCAAGCGAAGGGGAACTTCGACGGTCCGTCTCAGGCCTACACCATCGGCGCCAACGACCAGCTGCTGACCAGCGACGACTATCGACCACTGGTGGTGGCCTATCACAACGGCGCGCCGGTGCGCATCGCCGATGTCGCCGACGTCGTCGATGACGCGGAAAACGTACGCCAAGCCGCATGGATGAACACGGTGCCGGCCGTGATTCTGAACATTCAGCGGCAGCCGGGCGCCAATATCATCAGCGTCGTCGACCGCATCGTGAAGCTGCTCCCGCAACTCACCGCTTCGTTGCCGCAATCCGTCCAGGTGGCGGTGCTCACCGACCGCACCGTCACCATCCGTGCCTCCGTCAAAGATGTGCAATTCGAGTTGCTGCTCACCGTGGCGCTCGTGGTGATGGTGCTCTTCCTGTTCCTGCGCAACATCTCGGCCACGATCATTCCCAGTATCGCCGTGCCGCTGTCGTTGGTGGGGACCTTCGGGGTGATGTACTTGCTGGGGTACAGCCTCGACAATCTCTCGCTCATGGCCTTGACCATTTCGACCGGCTTCGTCGTCGACGACGCCATCGTCATGATCGAAAACATCGTCCGTTACATCGAAGCCGGCGACCCGCCGCTGGAAGCCGCGCTCAAGGGCTCGAAGCAGATCGGCTTCACGATTCTGTCGCTCACCATTTCCCTCATCGCCGTGCTGATTCCGCTGCTGTTCATGGGCGATATCGTCGGCCGCTTGTTCCGGGAGTTCGCGGTCACCCTGAGCGTCACGATTCTCGTGTCGGCAATCGTCTCGCTCACCTTGACGCCGATGATGTGCGCCAAGCTGCTGCGGCATACGCCCGAAGCCGCGGAGGGCCGCTTCTATCGCGCCTCGGAGCACTTCTTCAACACGACGATCGAGCGCTACGGAACGAGCCTGCGTTGGGTGCTCGGCCATCAGACCGCGACGCTGTGGATCGCCATCGCGACGCTGGTCGGGACCATCATCCTGTACGTGGTCGTGCCCAAGGGATTCTTCCCGGTGCAAGACACCGGGGTGATCCTGGGCGTCTCGGAGGCGCCGCAGACGGTGTCATTCACCGCCATGGCGGAACGCCAGCAGGGGCTCGCGAAGGTGATCTTGGAAGATCCCGCCGTGCAAAGCCTGTCCTCATTCATCGGCATCGACGGCATCAACACCACCGTCAACAACGGACGCATTCAGGTCAACCTCAAGCCCCTCGAGGACCGGCACGTGAGCGCCAGCGACGTCATCCGCCGGCTGCAGCCGAAGCTCGCCAAGGTGGACGGCATCACCTTGTTCATGCAACCGGTGCAGGATCTCACCGTGGAAGATCGCATCAGCCGCACCCAGTACCAGTACAGCATCGAATGTCCCGACTCACAGGAGCTGCACACGTGGGCGCCGCGGCTGCTCGAGAAGCTGCAGGCGTTGCCCGAGCTGCGCGACGTGGCCAGCGACCAGCAGAACGGCGGCTTGGGCACCGCGGTGGAGATCGACCGCGACACCGCCTCGCGGCTCGGCGTCACGCCGCAGATGATCGACGACACGCTCTACGACGCCTTCGGGCAGCGCCAGGTATCGACCATCTTCACGCAGCTGAATCAGTACCATGTCGTGCTGGAAGTGAAGCCGGGTTTTCAGCAGAGTCCGGAAACGCTGAAGGACATCTACGTCGGCGTGCCCGGCGGGGCGCAGGTTCCGCTCAGCACCTTCACGCGCTTCGCGCCGCGCACTACGGCCCTGACGGTCAACCATCAGGGACAGTTTCCGTCGGTGACCTTGTCCTTCAACATCGCCCCGGGGTTCTCCCTGGGAGAGGCCGTGGCCGCCATCGGCGCGGCGGAGCGCGAGATCGGTTTGCCGGCCAGCATCCACGCCAGCTTCCAGGGCACGGCGCAGGCTTTCCAAGCCTCGCTGGCCAATGAGCCGCTGCTCATCCTGGCGGCACTGGTCACCGTCTACATCGTGCTCGGCGTGTTGTACGAGAGCTATATCCACCCGCTGACGATCCTCTCGACGTTGCCGTCGGCCGGCGTCGGCGCGATCCTGGCGTTGCTGCTGTTCCACATCGATCTCAGCGTCATCGCGTTGATCGGTATCATCTTGTTGATCGGCATCGTAAAAAAGAACGCCATCATGATGATCGACTTCGCCCTCGACGCCGAGCGCAACGAGGGCAAGGCGCCGGAAGCCGCGATCTACGAGGCGTGTTTGCTGCGTTTCCGGCCGATCATGATGACCACGATGGCGGCATTGCTGGGCGCCTTGCCGCTGGCGTTCGGCGGCGGCACCGGCGCCGAGCTGCGGCAGCCGCTGGGCATCACCATCGTCGGCGGACTGTTGGTGAGTCAGCTCCTCACCCTCTACACGACGCCGGTCGTCTACCTCGCCTTCGACCGCCTCGCCCGGCGGTTGGCCGGCTGGCGGATCGGCAACCCGATTGAGACAGTCGCAAAACCTGCCGGACTACAGACTGACAGACAGCAGCCCCACCTCGAACATTAACAAGAGGTTTGCATCTGTTGTCTGTCGTCTCCCCGTCTCTTTCCTGTGTTGAAGCCGGAACCGCAACCTCTTACTCATCCTCGAGTTGCTTCTGACTTTGCTCGAGGCTCTTTTCCATCTCCTTCATCAAGCCGGTGAACTTTTCGCGGCGCTCCTTTTCCTTCAAGAAAATGAGCGGTTCGGTTTGATCTGATCTTCGACGCGCGTGGGACGCCAAAGGCGTCAAGTATACCCGCGACAAACAGCGTGACGACAAGAGCGGTCAGGTTACCGGCGTGATCCTCAAGCCCGAAGGTGATTCATATGGCTTTCGTCCCGTCTCCGTCTCGGACCGCCGCCGCGCCGCCGGCCCTCGACAAGGAGAGGCAGCGCGAGCGGGCCAGGGGCTCACGCGGCAGCGGGCGGCTGGCGCCGCTGCGCCATGAACGAGAAGAATTCGCGCGCTTCGCGCAGCCGGCGTTGCATCACCTGGCGGTCGCGCAGCATGTCTTTGACGATGCGCAGGATCGGCCGCGGCCGCAGGTAGTAGGCGCGATAGAAGCGCTCCAGGGCGGCGTGCATTTCCTGGGATGACAGCCCTTCGTAGGAGAGCACGGCTTCCTGGATCCCGTGCTCTTCGACGAGGTCGCCTTGCCGCTTGGCGAACCAGCCGTTCTCGGTCGCCTGGCGATACAGCTCGGTACCCGGGTACGGCGCCGCCAGCGATACCTGGAGGCTGTAGGGATCGATGGTCTTGGCGAACTCGATGGTGTGCTCGATCGACGCCTTCGTCTCCCCGGGGAGCCCGACGATGAACGTGCCGTGCACGAGGATGCCGAGACGATGGCAGTCCTGCATGAACTCGATCGCCCGATCGACCCGTGTGCCCTTGCGGATGTTGTTGAGGATGCTCTGGTCGCCGGTTTCGAAGCCCACCAGCAGCAACCGCAAGCCGTTTTCCTTCATCACCTTGAGGGTGTCGTAGGGCACGTTGGCCTTGGCGTTGCACGACCAGGTGATGCCGAGCTTTCCGAGCCCCCGCGCGATGTCCTCGCTGCGCGGCCGGTCGTCGGTGAAGGTGTCGTCGTCGAAGAAGAACTCGCGCACCTGCGGGAACAGCTGCTTGGCGTGCGCCATCTCGCCGACGACGTGATCGACGCTGCGCGTGCGGTACACATGCCCGGCAATGGTTTGCGGCCACAGGCAGAAGCTGCAGCGGCTGCGGCACCCACGACCGGTGTACAGCGAGACGTACGGGTGCTCGAGGTAGCCGATATAGTAGTTCTCGATGGTCAGGTGCTTGGCGTAGACGTCGGTGACGTACGGGATGGCATCGAGATCGTGGATCGGCGGCCGCATCGGCGTGCGCCGGATTGTGCCGTCGGCACTGCGGTAGACGATGCCCGTGACCTCTTCGAAGGGCCGCCCTTCCGCCAGTTCCCTTACCGCGTAGTCGAACTCGCCGAGCGAGACGAAGTCGACGGCAGGGGCCATGTTCAAGGTTTCGTCCGGTAGCACCATCGTGTGCGCGCCGACGAAGCCGATGCGCACGCCCGGCAACGCTGCCTTGAGCTGCGCCGCGGCGCGCGCGTCGGCGACGATCGACGGGGTCGAGGTGTGGACGACGATGAGCTCGTGACCGGCGGCGCGCCGGATGACGTCGTCAATCGTCAGCCCGTCCGGCGGCGCATCGATCAAGGTGCTGTCGGGAAGCAGCGCGGCCGCCTGTGCGAGCCACGTCGGATACCAGAACGAGCGAACTTCGCGTCGCGCCTGATACCGTGATCCCGCGCCGCCGTCGAAGTCGTCGTAGGAAGGCGGGCTGAGAAATAGCGTCTTCATGCAGCTCCTCCAGCTCCTCTATTCCCGGTCCGCTGGGCACCCTAACCAAGCCTCCCGAGCCAATCAAGAGCGGGCGTCATTGCGGGCGCACCCAAGCGGCGAAGCCAGCAGCCGGATGGTGAATTGTTCTTTCCGCGCGTCGCGTTGAGGCTATCGGTGAAATATGGGCAAGGCTGGCGGTGTTTAGGGACGAAGACGCAGCGCCGGCCGCTTCTCTTTGTGCCATGGCTGTGATTTGAGCGACGCGATGCGCTGGGTGTGGCTGCGCCGTCGCTGGGTGTGGATCGGTGTGTGGGGTATCGTCATTCTGCACGTGGGTCGCGTGCCGGCACGCGGTGACCGCCAATACATCCCGATTCCCGAGGTCATCACCGATCCCAACGAAGGGACCACCGTCGGCATCCTCGGGGTGATCCTGATGTCCGATGACGAAGCCAAATCCGTCAGCAGCATCATCGCGCCGGATGTCCGCTACAACGACTCGTTCGGCGTCTGGCCGACCTTTCGCTACTTCGGATATCCGGACCCGAAGACGCACTTCACCATCATCGCCGGCAAGGCGACGAAGCAAGGCGAAGATGCGGAGGCAGAGTACAGCGGCCACGACATGTTCGAGGGCTGGCTCGACGCGCTCGGCCGCGCGCAGCATGAGGAAGACCCGTTCGAGCGTTTCTACGGCTTCGGCAACAACACCCCGAGTCAAAACGAAACCAATTTCGCATCGACGACCAACGGCGGCAGGATCTTCGGCGGCCTCAACTTCCATGGGCCGTGGCAGGTGTCGCTGGCGGCGCGCCTGAGTGAGGAGCGCATCGGACGCGGCGCAGTGACGTCGTTGCCGCAGCTGCGCGATCCGTCGTCGGGGTTCTCCACCGTCAACGGCGCCGACGGCGCCACCACCGTCGGCACCCGTTTCGGTTTGACGTACGACAGTCGCGACCGGCCCGACATTCCCACCGAAGGCATCTTCGCCACCGCCGGCGTCGAGCCCGTGGACAAGGCGCTGGGTGCCTCCAGCTCGTATGTCCGGTACGGCCTGGAGAGCAAAGGCTTCATCCCCCTGCGATCCGACAAGCGTCTCATCGTCGCGTTGCACGGCGCGCTCGACTACATCCAGAACGGCGATCAGGCGCCGTTCTTCGAGTTGAACAGCATCGGCGGCATCCACAGCCTGCGCGGCTTTGGCAGCCACCGCTTCACCGACAACAACCGCTTCGTCTTTCAGGGCGAGCTGCGCAGCAACGTCTACGAGCGCGAGATCTTCGGCGTGGTCGCGCATCTGGAAGTGGCGCCGTTCATCGATATGGGCCAGGTGTTCCAGTCGTCGCGCGAGGTGCCGGTCGACGACCTGCACTTCGTCGGCGGCTGCGGCTTTCGCGCCGTCGTCGTGCCGCAGGTGGTGGCGTTCGTCGATGTCGGCACCAACGGCGGCTCACCGGCGGCGTTCACCGGCATTGACTATCCATTTTGAGTTGATACGAAAACAATCCGCAGATTTGCGCAGATTCACGCAGGTGCTGATGGAGTGGAGGATCTTTGCAAGTCTGTGTCAGTCAACAGACGCCTGAAGCTCGGAAGGTCTTGCGCGGTTCGAACCTGGAACCCCGCAGCGACGCAACGCGGAGCGGTCCATAGAAAAGACGCCGGCCGCAGGTCAGTGGCGGCGGCGGGGGGAGCCGTCGACGGGTTCGCCGCTGTCCGACACGCTGGCGAGGAAATCCTGGCTGAGCTCGATGTTGGCGCGCGCCTTCAGGTAGTTGACGAACTGCTCCACCGCCTGCCCCTTGAGGCGTTCCTCGGCCTGATGCACGAGGTTGTCCTTCTCGGTCTTGAACTTCTCCTCGTCGACGGCGACGCGCTCCTTGAGTGCCGCGATGAAATTCGCGTTCGACACGCTGTACACGGCGGGCGCATTCGGCTTCTCGGTCGTCAGGTTGAACGCGTCCTTTTTCAGATCGGCCGACGAGCCGATCTTCGGGACGTACGGCCCTTGGCGCAGGAAGGGGCCGGTCTCGCCCACGCTGACTCCGAAAGTTTTCGCGACGCTGTCGATGTTGCTCTTCCCCAACTCCACCAGCGCTTCGTCGGCCTTGGTTTTCGCCAGGGCTCCGGCTTTCTCCGTGCGCGCGGCCTTTTCGACGCGCTCGCGGATGTCGGCGAGCGGCAACAGATGGGCGGGGACTTTTTCGACGACGCGGAACACGTAGAACGCCGTCGGCGTATCGACCACCGAGCCGACGCTACCGGCGTCGGTTCCGAACGCCGCGCTGCCCAGCGCATTGTGGCCGACGCCCGGGATTGCCTCGGTCTTCGCGAAGGCCGAGGGCGCCTCCACCTTGAGACCTTGCGGCTCCGCGACCGCCGCGAGCGATTCGCCGCCCGCGACCTTGGCTTGATCGGCCGTGGCGCGCGTATGTGCCAGCTCGCGCCCCTTGGTCTTCTTCAGCGCGGTCATGATGTCGCCGCGCGCCGCGTCGAGCGGCTTGGTGCCCGCCTCGTCCTTTGATTCGACCTTGATGATATGCAAGCCAAACGGCGATTCGACGATCTCGCTGGTGCCGCCGGGCGCCAGCGCAAAGGCCGCATCCTCGAACGGCTTGACCATCTTGCCGCGCTCGAACGTCCCGAGGTCGCCTCCCTCGGCGGCGCTCGAGTCGTCCGAATACTGCTTCGCCAACGCGGCGAAATCCTCGCCCGCCTTCACCTTGGCGAGCACCTCGTCGGCCTTCTTATGCGCTGCCGATTTGGCGGCCTCGTCGGCCCCGGGATCAATCTTGAAGAGGATATGGCGCGCATGCACCTGCTCGGGTTTCGTGTACTCCTCGACATGCGCGTCGTAGTACTCCTTCACGTCTGCATCCGAGACCTCCGCCTGATCCAGCCACTTGTCAGCGGGATACTGCACGTACTCGATGCGCACACGATCGGGTTCCTGCAAGGTGTCTCCATGCTTGTCGTAGTACGCTTGCACGTCGGCGTCGCTGACCTCGACCTGCTGGAGGAACGCCGGCGCATCGAACTTGAGGAATGCCAGGTTCACCTTTTCATTTTCGAACTGGTACCGTTCGCGCGTATCGGCTTCGCTGACGTGCACCCCCGAGGTAATCACGTCTTGCAGCTTGTTGACCAGCAGCTGCTCGCGTTGCGAGTCTTCGAACTCGCCCGGGGTCAGGTTGTTGGCACGCAGGATGCGGATGTAGAAGTCCTTGTTGAAGTGACCGTCTTGTTGGAACGACGGTATCGCGGCAACCGCGTCACGCACCTCGATTTCGCTGACCCGGAGGCCGAGGCGTTGCGCCTCTTGTTTCATCAGACTGGTGCGGACGAGCTGGTCGACGGCCTTGCCCTTGAGATCGAGCGACTTGACGATCTCAGGCTTGAAATTCTCTTTGTAGACGTCCTGATAAATGCGGCGCAGATTGCCGTAGGCGCGGTTGAAGTCCACGGGATCGATGGTGTCGTCATTGACCCGCGCAACGACGACGGCTTTCTCGCCGCCGCCGACAAACCCGCCGCCCATGCCCCAGAAGATGAACACCACGACAATGGCCACGAAGATAAACTTCACCCACGATGCATCTGCATTTCGACGAATGAATTTCAGCACAGAGATTGTCCTCGGCCGGGCACGATAGACAACCACCCCCGCAAAATCAACGAGAGCGCGGCCTTGAAATCCGCGCACCGCGGGCCTGCAACGCTGCTCGCGCTCTCCGGAGCATTGACTCGATCGTGCGTTTCCTCAATGGATCATGGATTCGTCGGGAGGGCTGCATGAAACGTCGCCGCTTGGGTCGCACCGGTCTGGTTGTGTCGGAGATCTGCCTCGGCACCATGACGTTTGGAAACCAAGCCGACGAGCACACCAGCCACGCCATCCTCGACCGCGCCTATGCGGCTGGCGTGGACTTCCTCGACATCGCCGAGGTGTACCCGGTGCCACCCGACCCCAAGTATGCCGGGCGCAGCGAGGAGATCGTCGGCAGCTGGATGGCCGGCAAACCGCGCGACGCCCTGTTCATCGCCACCAAGGTCGCGGGACCCGGCGGCGGCTGGTTTCTCTCGCCGGTCCGCGAAAACAAGGGGTCGCTCGATCGTCACCACGTCATGCGGGCCGTCGAGGCCAGCTTGCGCCGGCTGCGCACGGACTACATCGACCTGTATCAAACCCATTGGCCCGATCGCGGTGTGCCCATCGATGAGACGCTCGAAGCGCTGACCCGCCTCATCGAAGAGGGCAAGATTCGCTACGCCGGTTGCAGCAACGAGACGACGTACGGATTGACCAAGAGCCTGTGGGTCAGCGACACGCGCGGGCTGGCGCGCTACGAAACGATTCAGAACAACTTCAGCCTGCTGAACCGTCGCTTCGAAGATGAGTTGGCCGAGGTCTGCCGGCGCGAGCAGGTCAGCCTGTTGCCGTACAGCCCGATTGCCGGTGGCGTGCTCAGCGGCAAGTACCTCAACGGCGCGCGCCCGGCCGGCGCGCGCTTCACGCTCTACAACGAAGGCAACCCACGCTCGCAGGCGATGTTCCAGCGTTTCGTCAACCCGCGTACCCTCGAGACCACGAGCCGCTGCATCGCCATCGCGCAGGCGGCCGGCCTGCCGGTCGCGACGCTGGCCACGGCATGGACGCTGACACACGACTTCGTTGGCGCGACGATCATCGGCGCCACCACGCCGGAGCAGCTGACCGACACCCTGGCGGCGGCCGATGCCACGCTGCCCAGCGACGTCCTCAAGGCCTGCCATCGCGTGACCAGGGAAATCCTGTATCCCATGGGGTGATTCATGCAACGTCGAGAGCCAACACGATGACCGGTCCGATCCAGCCACAGCTTGTCGTTGCCGCGCTGGTGGTCCTTAGCTGCGGCCCCGCTTTCGCCGCGCATGCGAAGAGGCCACCTGCCGATCACAAGGCGGTTCCGGCTGTCGCCGAGGCAGAGCCTGCCGTCTTGAAGAAGATCATGGCGGCCCACTGGCAGCTGGCGGGTGCCCTCCCAGGGCTGCCGCAATTGCAGGTCGTGCACAACGAAGCGCTCGAGTTCCAGGATTTCGTCCAGTACGCCTTTGACGGAGGCGCGCTGCGGCTCTGCGTCAGTCCCGGACCGAGGCAGAACGACATCTTCGCGCTCCTGGTGGATACCCGGGTGCCGCGCTACGCCAGCTTCTCGAAACTGGCATCGACCGAGCGCTACACCACGTATCGCCAGGGGGCCTACGTTGCCGTGCTGCCGCTGCGACCCGTCAGCCAGAAGGTGTTTGAGAGCCTGCGCGCCAAGCAGTGGACCGCGGACGAGCTCGGACAGCTGCTGGGCGTTCCCAGTTACCGCTGGCACGTGCACGGCGCCGGTCATCTCGGCCTCACATATATTCCGCAAGGCCTGTCGTTCATCGGCGAGCCGGCGGCGCCGGTGGCGTATCAGCTCCACGCGGCCGATGTTGAGGAGGAATGGGGGGAGCAACAGAATCTCGATTTGAGCTTGCCACCCCTCCGATCACTCTCCGAACTCAAGTACCTGAAGCTCCAAACCGATGTGCGTGAGGGCTTCGCCAAGGATCTCTTGAGCCAACGCGAACGCATCGACCAGGCGCTCGCGCACGGCAAGCGCTCGCCCGACGGACGGTTCGTCGTGGGTCATGCAAACCTCGCCGGTGGAATGGACAACGCGGAAGAGCTCGTGCTCCGCGAGGGCACCAAGCCGGAGCAACGCATCCGTGCACCCCACTTCATCAATGACAAGGGCTATCTCTGGCTCAACCCTCGGACCGTCATTTTTCAAGTGAACGTCGGCGACCTGGAATTCTACGCCCTCGATGCGCCGACCGGCACGATGAAGCAGGTGGCCAAAGCGCCCAACGACAGCCCGCGCCCCGTCGCGGAGCTCGGGGTCTCCGGACCGCAACGGTTTTGGTACAAGACGGCCGACGGCGGGACCCACGAGGTGACCGTCGAGACTCCCAAGCCGCACACCACGCATTGACACGGTAGGGAGGGCCGTGACGGCCTCGATGCCGTTCACGCTCATTGCGTGCTCCCGACGGGCCAGCCAGGCCTCAGTCTTGGTGGCGCGGAACAGAGCAAGCCCGGCGAATCAATTCGCGGCAACGAACCGCACCAAGTCACCTTGCGGCAACTCTCCCCACTCCAGAGGCAAAATTGACTGATGGAGGGGCGGGGAGCCCACGGAGGTGGGCTTGGTGCATTTCGTTGCCGCGGCTTGAGCCGCCGGGGCTGAACAGACGGACGCCACCAAGACTGAGGCCTTACCCCGAAATCGATACAGCCGCTGGCTCGACGCGATAGAAGACGTGCAGCTCTTCGATTCGCAGCTCATAGTCCGCCGCGGCGGGGGTGTGTGGAGTCGGAATTTGTTGCGGTCTCCACGCCTGGGTCGTTCTCAACCAGATGTCGTCGGATTCCGTCTGTGATCATCCTTTGCTCCCTGACCGATAGCCACCGGAGCTGCGCGAGTGCTTGCGGTGAAGATGACCCCGCGACTCATTATCGCTCGCCCGTTGTAGCGCTAATCGGCACTACAATCTATCCGGGTGAAGATGACGTCGGGATGACTACGCAACGCCACTGTCTTCGGCTAACCACTTCACCCATGACCCGCGTCGTCGCACTGGTCGGCCCCACCGGCTCCGGGAAGACCGCGCTGAGCCTTGAGCTGGCCACGCGCTGGAACGCCGAGATCGTCAACGCCGACTCGCGCCAGATCTACCGTCGCCTCGACATCGGCAGCGCCAAGCCGACGGCGGCACAGCGGGCGCTGGTGCCGCATCATGTGCTGGACGTCGCCGAGCCCGACGACTCGTTCGACTGCGCGCGCTACCGCCAGCTCGCCTTGGATGCGATTGCCGACATCACGCGGCGCGGCAAGCGTGTGCTGCTCGTCGGCGGCACCGGCTTGTACATCAAGGTCTTGCTGCGCGGCGTGTTCGCCGGGCCGGCCCGCGATCCGCTGCTGCGCGCGCGGCTCGAACAGCAGGAAGCGGCCGCTCCCGGCAGCTTGCACCGGCAGCTCGCCGCCGTCGATCCGACGAGCGCGGCGCGCCTGCATCCCCACGATCGCGTTCGTCTCGTCCGCGCCCTCGAGGTGTGGGAGCTCACCGGCGCACCGCTCAGCGCGTGGCACGCGGCACACGCGTTTGCGGAGGCGCCGTTCGAGACGTTGCTGCTCGGGGTATCGTTGCCGCGTGCCGAGCTCTACGCCCGCATCACCACACGCTGCGCCGCGATGGTGCGCGGCGGCCTGATCGAGGAAGTGCAGGCGCTCTATGCCGCGGGCTTCGACCCGCAGTTGCCGGCGTTGCGCAGCCTGGGCTATCGCGAGATCGGCGAGTGCGTGCGCGGCCGCTGCGACCTGCCGGCGGCGCTGGCACGCATGACGCAGGCGACGCGCCGCTTCGCGAAGCGCCAGCTGACCTGGTTCCGCGGCGATCAACAGGTGGTGTGGTGTGCACCGGAGACGGAGGTGTTGCACGCCGCGATCGCACCGTTCTGGTGCTAAGCGGTTCGCGGTTATGCGGTTGGCGGTGAGGAGCTGATCCCTCTTCCTAACCGCGCAACCGCTCAACCGCCTAACCGCTGTGTTGGTTGTTCCCGTCGTTGCAATTCCGTCGAACTTGGGTTACAGAGCAACGTCTCTACCGAATCCATGAAGACGCCTGTTCTGAGCTGCATCCGCGTGTGCCGGTTCGTCCGTTCGCGATGCGCGGTACCGCCGTCTTCGGGGGAACCCCTTGCCACGCGCCACCTCGCAAACCTCAATTGATGCGCTCCGGCTACACATCGACCGTCTTGACGAGAAGCTGCTGGCGCTGCTGAATCAGCGGGCGCGCCTGGCCATGCGTATCGGCGAGCGCAAGCGTCACACGCAATCCGCCGTCTTCATTCCCGACCGCGAGAAGCGCATCTTTGAGCGTCTCGCGGCGGTGAACAGCGGTCCGCTGGACAGCGAGCGCATCCGGCCCATCTTTCGCGAGGTCATCGCCGCCTGCCTCTCCCTCGAGCAGCAACTGCGCATCGCTTGCCTCGGGCCGTTGGGGACCTTCTCGCACCAGGCGGTGCGCGAGCAGTTCGGCACGCGCGCCGAGCCAGTACCCGTCGACTCCCTGGCTGCCGTCTTCGACGAGGTCGAGCACCAGCGCGCCGACTACGGCGTCGTCCCGGTCGAGAACTCGACTGAAGGCATGGTCGCGGCGACCCTCGACCGCTTCGTCAGCTCGCCGCTGACCATCAAGGCCGAGATCCAGCTGCGCATCGAGCAGTGCCTGCTATCGCGCAACCTGCGGCGTGATCGCATTCAGCGGGTCGTGTCACATCCGCAGTCGTTCGGACAATGCCGGCAGTGGCTCGCGCAACATCTGCCTGGTGTGCCGTTGGTCGAGGTGGCCAGCAATGCGCACGCCGCCGAGCTGGCGCAGCGCGACGCGCGCGTCGCCGCCATCGCCGGCCGCGTCGCCGCCGAACGCTACCGGTTGAAGGTCCTCGCGGCGGGCATTCAGGATCTCGCGAGCAACTATACACGTTTCCTGGTGCTCAGCCGTGACGGCACCGCACGGCCGAGCGGCGACGACAAGACGTCCGTGCTGCTCTCGGTGCCGCACGAGGCGGGGGCCTTGCACCGCGTGCTCAAGCCGTTCGCCGACAACCGTGTCAGCATCAGCACCATCGAGTCGCGGCCGCTCAAGGGGCGGGCGTGGGAGTACGTCTTCTTCCTCGACCTGGTCGGCCACGTGCACGAGCCGCGCGTGGCGCGGGCACTCGAAGCCGTGCGCCGCCGCTGCGTGTTTTTGAAGGTGCTCGGCTCTTACCCCGCGGCGCTGCGCCCGGCGTGAACGAACGATGAGTATCGACATCAAAACGCTGGTGCCGGAGTGGATTCGCGGGCTCGCCCCGTATCCGCCCGGAAAGCCGATCGAGGAGTTGGAGCGCGAGTACGGGATCTTCGGTTCGATCAAGCTGGCGTCAAATGAGAATCCGCTGGGCCCGTCGCCGAAAGCCCTTGCGGCGATTGCCGCGGCGCTCACCGACTTGCATCGCTATCCCGACGGCAACTGTTTCTATCTGAAGCTCGCGGTCGCCAAGAAATATGGCCTGTCGCCGGACGCCTTGATTTTCGGCAACGGTTCGAACGAAATCATCGAGCTGGCGGTGCGTACGTTCATGCGGCCGGGCGACGAGGCGGTGATGGCCGACCACGCCTTCGCCATCTATCGCCTGGTCGTGCAGGCCGCCGGCGGCACCAGCCGGATCGTGCCGATGCGCAACTTCACGCACGATCTCGACGCGCTGGCCGAGGCGATCACCCCGGCGACGCGCATGGTGTTCCTGGCCAATCCCAACAACCCGACGGGCACGATCTTCTTCCGCCGCGAATGGGAAGCCTTCCTGCGCGACGTGCCGAAAGAGGTGCTGGTGGTGATGGACGAGGCGTACTGCGAGTTCGTCGAGGACCCGGAGTACCCCGACTCGCTGGCCGCACATGGCAGCGGCCGCTTGCTGATTACACTGCGCACGTTCTCGAAGATCTATGGATTGGCCGGCCTGCGCATCGGCTTCGGTGTGGCGCATCCCGAGTTGATTGAGGTCATGAATCGCGTGCGCCAGCCGTTCAACGTGTCGAGCCTGGCGCAGGTGGCGGCGCTGGCGGCCCTCGACGATCACGAGCACGTGGCCCGCACGCGGCTCTGCAACCGTGAAGGCATGGCGTATCTGCGTCGGGAATGCGAGCGCCTCGGCGTCGAGGTGGTGCCCAGCTGGGCGAACTTTCTGTTGATCCGCGTCGGCAACGGCGCCCGGGTGTACGAGATGCTGCTGCGGGACGGGGTCATCGTGCGGCCGATGAATGTCTACGGCTTCGCCGATCACGTCCGGATCACCGTCGGCACCGCCGAGGAGAACGCCCGCTGCGTCGCCGCCCTCGAGCGCGCCCTGCGCGGAGGAGGTGCGAGTGCCGCGGCTTTTTGAGCGCGTCACCATCGCCGGCGTCGGCCTGATCGGCGGCTCGCTGGCGCTCGCGGCGCGCGCCGCCGGCTTGATCGGCGAGGTCGTCGGCCTCGGCCGCAGCGCCGCCAACCTCGACACCGCGCGGCGCCGCGGCATCATCGATCGCTACACCCACGATCCGTGTGCGGCCGCCCAGGATGCCGATTTGCTGCTGCTGGCCGTCCCGGTGCGCAGCATCGCGGCGGTCGCCCGCGCCTGCGCTCCCGGGTTGCGCCCGGGCGCCGTGGTCAGCGACGTCGGCAGCGTCAAGCAGTCGGTCATGCGCGACGTCGCCGCGGCGCTGCCGGCGGGGGTGAGCTTCGTGGGCGCGCATCCGATCGCCGGCACCGAAGACTCGGGCGCCGCGGCCGCAGATGCCGAGCTGTTCCGCGGCCGGCGCTGCATCGTTACGCCGGCGGCGCACGCCGACGCCGAGGCGGTCGCCAAGATCCGCGCGCTCTGGGAAGGGGTTGGGATGCGCGTCGACGAGATGGATGCGGCGCGTCACGATGAGGTCCTCGCCTGGGTGAGTCACCTGCCGCACGCCCTCGCCTTCAGCGCCGTGAACGCGGTGCTCGACGTGGATGCGCTGATGCAGGAGAGCGCCGGTCCCAGCTTCGGGGATCTGACGCGCGTCGCCGCCAGCGCTCCCGACACGTGGTGCGACATCTTTCTCGCCAACGCGGCGCAGGTCGACCAGGCGGTGGCGCGCTTCGTGACGACGCTCGAGGCGCTGCGCGCGGCGATTGCGGCACGCGATGAAGCGCGGCTGCGCACGCTCCTCGAGCGCGCGAGCGGCGCGCGACGCGAATGGAGCGCCGGTCACGCGTGAGTGACGCCGTGCACATGGTGCAGCCACTGACGCGCCCGCCCGACTGCACGCTGCGCGTCCCCGGCTCCAAGAGCATCACCAATCGCGCCCTGTTGCTTGCCGCCCTGGCCGACGGCGAATCGACCCTCGACGGCGTGCTGTGGAGCGACGACACACGCTACATGGTCGACGCCCTGCGCAGGCTCGGGATCGACGTGCAGGGAAACGATTCGCGCCCGCGCCTGGTCGTGCGCGGCTGCGGTGGGGTCTGGCCCGTGTCCAGCGCGGAGCTTTTCGTGGGCAATGCCGGGACGGCAATGCGCTTTCTGGTCGCGGCGCTGTGCCTCGGCCACGGCCGCTTCCGCATCGACGGCAGCGCGCGCATGCGCCAACGGCCGGTGCAGGATCTCCTCGACGCGCTGGCGCCGCTCGGCGCGCGCTGCAGCGCCCACGGTGGCTGCCCTCCGGTGACGATCGAGGCCGATGGTTTGCGCGGCGGTCGCACCCGCGTCGCTGGTGACATCAGCAGCCAGTTTCTGTCTGCCCTGCTCATTGCAGCTCCCTATGCGCAACAGGACGTGGAGATCGAGGTGGTGGGAGATTTGATCGGCGAGCCGTACGTGCAGATGACCGATGCGATGATGCGCGCGTTTGGCGTTGGCGTGTCGGCCGAGCCGAATTACCGCCGCGTGCGCGTTCCCCATGGGCAGCACTATCAGTCCCGGCCGTACACCGTCGAGGCAGACGCCGCCAGCGCGCACTACTTCCTCGCGGCCGCTGCACTGACCGGCGGCACCGTGCGCGTCGAGGGCATCGGCTCCAACTCCATTCAGCAAGAGCACCGAGGTTTTGCTGACCTCCTGCGGCAGATGGGCGCCCATGTTGACGACCACGATGCAGTAACGATCACCGTGCGGGGAACCGGTTCGCTACACGGCCTCACGGTCGACATGAATCGGATCTCCGACACGGCGCCGACCCTCGCCGTCCTCGGAGCGTTTGCCGACTCTCCGGTACGCATCAGCAACGTGGCGCATATTCGTCACCAGGAATGCGACCGCATCACGGCCGTGACCACCGAGCTGCGGCGTTTGGGGGGCCGCGTGCAAGAGTTGCCCGACGGCTGGTTGATCGAGCCCGGCGAGTTGCACGGCGGCGCGGTCGAGACGTACGACGATCACCGCATCGCCATGGCATTTTCCCTCATCGGGTTGAAGATCCCCGGCGTCGTCATCCGCAACCCGGGCTGCGTGGGGAAAACCTTCCCCGACTTCTTCACCCGTCTCGACGAATTGCGCGCGTGTCCAATCGTCGTGGCCATCGATGGCCCGGCCGGCGCGGGGAAAAGCACGGTGAGCCAACGTCTGGCGGCGGCGCTCGGTTACCGCTACATAGACACCGGCGCCATGTATCGAGTGATTGGCGTCCTGGCGGCCGAGCGCGGCATTGACGTTGCCGACAGCGCGGGGCTCGCTGCAGTTTGTGACGATACGCAAATGGAATTCATCGAACGAGACGGCCGGGTCCGCACGCTTGCCGACGGGCGCGACGTGACGGACGCCATCCGCACGCCGACGGCGGCGCAGCACGCGTCGAAGGTCTCGGCGGTGCCGATCGTGCGCGAACGCCTGGTGGCGCGGCAACGCGCCATGGGCGGCGCTGGCGGCGTGGTGATGGAGGGGCGCGACATCGGCACGGTGGTGTTCCCGCAGGCGCCGTTGAAAGTCTTTCTCGACGCCTCGGCGCGCGAGCGCGCGCGCCGGCGCGCCGAGGAGTTGTACACCAGCGCGACGGCGGCGGACATCGAGCGCATGGCGCAGGACATTGGCGAGCGCGACACCCGCGACCGCGGCCGTGCGCACTCGCCATTGCACCCGGCCGCCGATGCGGTGGTGATCGATACCACGGACAAAACGATTGACGACGTCGTTGCGATGCTGCAAGCACTGGCCAGAAGCCGCGCCGCAGCGCTTGCAAGGCGCAGCTAGTGGCGATATGAGAAATGCCAGCACATCACATCCCTAGGGGGTACACTCCACATGGATCAGTTACGGAACGCAGCCGCAATGGGCGGTGAAGAGGATTTTGGCGCGCTCTTCGAACAGAGCATGAAAGCCGTCCGCCCCGGTGAAGTCGTCCGCGGCCGCGTTGTCCAGGTTTCGCGGGACTTTGTCACCGTCGACATCGGGTTCAAATCGGAAGGGCAGATTCCCATTCAGGAGTTTCTCGACCGTTCGGGCAACGTCGAAGTGCAAGCCGGCGACGACATCGACGTCTACTTCGACGGCACCGACAGCGAGCACGGTGGCATCCAGCTCTCACGCGCCAAGGCGGAACAGTTCAAGGTGTGGCGGGACGTCGAAGACGCATTCGAAAAAGGTGGAGTGGTCGACGGCTTGGTCACCGGGAAGGTCAAGGGCGGACTCAAGGTCGATGTTGGCGTACCGGCTTTTCTGCCGGGCTCGCACGCCGATCTGCGTCCCGCCCGTAACCTGGATCGCTACATCGGCCAGCACTACCAGTTCGCCGTGCTGAAGTTCAATCGCGCACGCGGCAACGTGGTGGTGTCGCGCCGCGCGGTACTCGAACGCGAACGCGAGCAGTTGAAGGAAGAGACCATGAAGGTGCTCGAAGAGGGCGTGATCCTCGAGGGCATCGTGAAGAACACCACGGACTACGGCGCCTTCGTCGACCTCGGTGGACTCGACGGCTTGCTGCATGTCACCGACATGTCGTGGGGACGCGTCAACAAAGCGTCCGATGTCGTTCAGGTCGGTGAGCGCGTCAAGGTCGTGGTCCTCAAGTACGACGCCGAGCGTGGGCGCGTGTCGCTGGGTATGAAGCAGATCATGCCCGATCCGTGGTCGAGCGTTGGCGAGCGCTTCCCGGTCGGGGCGCGGCTGCACGGCAAGATCGTCAGCCTGGCGGACTACGGCGCCTTCGTCGAGCTCGAGCCGGGCATCGAAGGACTGGTCCACGTCTCCGAGATGTCGTGGACGAAGCGCGTGACGCATCCGTCGAAGGTCGTCGAACCGGGACAGGAGGTCGACGTGATCGTGCTGGACGTCGATCCGGCCAACCGGCGCATCTCGCTCGGCTTGAAACAGGCGGCGCCGAATCCGTGGGAAATGTTGCGCATCAACCATCCAGTGGGCAGCCGGGTGAACGGCGCGGTAAAGCACATTACCGACTTCGGCGTGTTCGTCGGCATCGAGGAAGGCATCGATGGCTTGGTGCACATCTCCGATCTGCACTGGACGAAGAAGATCAAGCACCCCTCCGATCTCTACAAGAAGGGCGACGTGGTCGACGCAGTGGTCCTGGCCATCGACGTTGAGAACGAGCGCGTCGCCCTCGGGGTGAAGCAGGTGGCCGAGGATCCGTGGTCGTCAATGGCGCAGCGCTACCCGGTCGGTACCCGCGCCAAAGGCAAGGTGTCCACGGTGACCGACTTCGGCGTGTTCGTCGAGCTCGAGGAAGGCGTCGAAGGACTTATCCACGTGTCGCAGCTGAGCAACGAACGGGTCGACAAGCCGCAATCCCTCTTTCAGGTCGGACAGGATGTCGAAGCGCAGGTCCACCACGTCGACAGCAAGGAGCGCAAGATCGGCCTGAGCATCAAGGAGTTGCGCCGCACCGAAGAGCGCGAGGAGATGGAGTCGTACCTGCAACGCGAGCGCGAAGGTGCGCGGTTCTCGTTCGAAGACATCCTCGGTAACGAGCTGAAGAACAAGGGAGAGTAAATCTCCTCATGACCAAGCGCGACCTGATCGAGGAAGTGGTCCGAGCCTTTCCGCGCTACTCGCGTCGTGACGCGGAGGTCATGGTCAACGCTATCTTCAGCAGCATGGTCGACGCCTTGCGGCACAACGATCGCATCGAGATCCGCGGCTTTGGCAGCTTCGTCGTCAAGCAGCGGCGCGCCCGCGAGGGGCGCAATCCGAAGACCGGCCGAACCGTCTCGGTGGCCGCCAAACGCGTGCCGTTCTTCAAGGTCGGCAAGGAGCTCAAGCTGCGCGTCGACGGCAGGCAGCCCGATCTGACCCCATCCGTCGCGCTGCCAGGCAGCGACTGAGCGACGCACGGCCGCGCCCATGCAGGTGCTCTGGGCCCCCTGGCGCATGACGTATGTGGCTGGGCAGAAGGAACCCGGCTGCATCTTCTGCCTCGCCGCTACGACCACCGCGTTGCGGCAACACCTGGTGCTGGCGCAACAACCGGCCGTGGTCATGCTCAACAAGTTCCCCTATGCCAGCGCCCATCTCCTGGTGGCGCCGCGCTCGCACGTCGCCGATCTCGGCGCACTGTCGTCGGAGGAGTTCCATGCGGTCATGGATACGCTGCGGGGCGCCGCCGCGCGGCTGACCGAAGTCTTCCGTCCCGAGGGCATGAACATCGGCATGAACCTGGGCACCGCCGCTGGTGCCGGGGTCGCCGACCACCTGCACTGGCACATCGTGCCGCGCTGGAGCGGCGATACCAACTTCATGCCGATGCTTGCCGACGTGCGGGTCATGCCCGAGCACCTCGACGCCACGTACGAGCGCCTGCGGCCGAGCTTCGAAAGATCGTGAATCGTGCTCGTGTTCGTGCTCGTGCTCGTGCTCGTGCTCGTAAGGAAGAGAGGGCTGCTAGGAGCCTGTCGGACTTGGAAGATTGCAGCGACCAACGAGCGGCCGATAGAAAAGACGCCGGCCGCAGGTTCTAGCCTTCTTTACGAACACGAGCACGAGCACGAACACACTGAATTCGGTTGCTCCGCCTGGGGTGATGCCCATATAATCCCGGTTCGACTTCCGGTGCGGAAAGGCAGACACGTATGCAGCGACCAGCGACCCTCGGAGAGCTCCGGCGCAGCGGATTCCAGGTGCTCACCGTGCGCGAGGAGATGCGACGCAACCTGCTGGCGCAGTTGGCGCGCGGCGAGCGCATCCTGCCGGGCATCATCGGCTTCGACGATACCGTCATCCCGGAGATTGAAAACGCCATCCTCGCCGGCCACCACATGGTGTTCCTCGGCGAGCGCGGCCAGGCGAAGTCGCGCATCATCCGCGGCCTGACGACGTTGCTCGATCCGCTGACCCCCGTGGTGCACGGGTGCGCGATCAACGACAACCCGTTGGCGCCGATCTGCAAGGAGTGCCGCCGCCGGGCGGTCGACATGGGCGACGAGCTGCCGGTGAGCTGGATCGCGCCCGAGGTGCGCTACGGCGAGAAGCTGGCGACGCCGGATGTTTCGATCGCCGATCTCATCGGCGAAATCGATCCGATCAAGGTGGCCGAGGGCCGCTATCTCGCCGACGAGGAGACCATTCACTATGGGATCGTGCCGCGCACCAACCGCGGCATCTTTGCCATCAACGAGTTGCCCGATCTCACGGAGAAGGTGCAGGTCGGCCTGTTCAACCTGATGGAAGAAAAGGACGTCCAGATCAAAGGCTACAAAATTCGCCTGCCGCTCGACGTGGTCATCGTGGCCAGCGCCAACCCCGAGGACTACACGAGCCGCGGGCGGATCATCACGCCGCTCAAAGACCGCTTCGACGTACAGATCCGTACCCACTATCCGCATTGCATCGATGACGAGATCGTCATCATGGAGCAGGAGCTGTTGTCGATGGACCGCTGCGACCGTGTCCTCGGCATCCCCCAATTCATGAAAGAAGTGGTGGCCCATCTCACCTTCGAGGCGCGCGCCTGCAACGAGATCAATCAGGCCTCCGGCGTCAGCGTGCGCGTCACCATCAACAACTACGAGAGCCTCATCAGCAACGCTGAAAAGCGCGCGGTGCGGTTGGGCGAACGCGAGATCGTGCCGCGCCTCAGCGACTTGCACGCCGTGGTGGCGTCCACCGCCGGCAAGATCGAGCTCGAGTACGCCGGCGAAGAAAAGAAGGGCGATGAGCTCATCGACCGCTTGCTCAACCGCGCCGTGCTCAAAGTGTTCGACAAGTGGCTCAAGGTCGACGACCTCAAGGGTGTCACCGAGTACTTCGAAGGCGGCGGCGGCGTCGAAGTGTCCGACATGACGCCGACCAGCGAGTATCTCGACGGCCTGCCGGCGATCCCGGGCCTGCGCGAAGGCATCCGGCGCCTCGGCGGCGTCGAGAGCCCCGGCTTCATCGCCGCAGCCACCGAGCTCATCCTCGAAGGCCTGCATTTGCACCAGAAGCTGAACAAGGACCGCAACGGCGGCCGATACACCTATAGGAGCTGAGGCGGTTGGCGGTTAGCGGTTCGAACCCCTTAACCGCGTAACCGCTAACCGCCTTCCCCATGATCACCCTGCGCTACACCCAGTGGGACGGCACGCAGCGCGTGCGCATCGACGCCGACCAGGTGTTCGCAAAGCTGTCGGAGTACCTGTCCTACACCGACGACGTGCAGCAGGCGCTCGAATGGCTCATGCGCCAAGGCGCCGAGTGGGAAGGCATGCGGGTTTTGGGGCTCGATGAATTCCTGGAGTCGTTGCGTGAGACGCTGCGCCAGCGCTATCGCGACTTCAACCTCGACCACGCGCTCGATGACGTGCGCCGCCGGCTCGAGGAGCTGCTCGACGTCGAACGCGAGGCGCTCGAGCAACAGCCGAACGCGGATGCGCAGGCGAAACGCGATTTCCTCGAGCGCCTGCCGCACCGACTCGCGGAGGCGCTGGAGCGCCTGCGCGACTACCAGTTCGAGGACGACGACGCGCGCCGCGACTTCGAGAACCTGCTCGAGGAATTGCAGAACCTGCGCGACCTGGAGGATTTCCAGCGCCGCTACGGCGACCTGTTCCACGGTCCCACGTCGCTGAGCTATGACGACGCACTCAATCTGATGCGCGAGGTCGCGCGCCTCAAGCAGCTCGAGGAGCAGCTGCTGAGCAACGACCTGCAGCGCATCGACGTCGACGAGCTGCGCGAGCTGCTCGGCCAGCAGGCGCTGCAAGACTTCCAGAACCTGCAGCAAATGATGCTGGTCTTGCAGCAGGCCGGGTACCTGACCACCAGGGGTGGCCGCACGCAGCTATCACCGAAGGGCGTGCGCAAGATCGGCCAACTGGCGTTGCGCGAGATCTATCAAGGGTTGTTGCGCGATCGTCCGGGCGGACACCAGGCGGATCACCGCGGCATCCACGACGTCCGCCCCGACGCAACCAAGCGCTACACCTACGGCGATCCGTTGAATCTCGACCTTGTCGGGACCTTGAAGAAGACGCTGGGCCGCACTCGCGGCGCGCCGCTCGAGCTCCGTCCCGACGACTTCGAGATCTTCGACACCAACTTCTCGACCACGACGTCGACCGTGCTGTTGCTCGACATGAGCTGGTCGATGAGTTGGGAAGGCCGCTTCGCCGCGGCCAAGAAGGTGGCGCTGGCGATGGAAAGCTTGATCCGTTCGCGCTACCCGCGCGACTACTTTTCCATCGTCGGCTTCTACACCCGTGCCGTGGAGTTGAAGCTGAAGGATCTGCCGGAGGCCAGTTGGAACATGGGCGATCCCTTCACCAACTTGCAGGACGGCTTGCGCCTCGCCAGTGAGCTGCTCGGGCGCCACCCGAGCAACAACCAGCACATCATCGTCATCACCGACGGCCAGCCGACGGCGTACTTCTCGCGCGGCCGTCTGTACTGCGAGTGGCCACTGTCCTTCGGCGGCATCAGCATGCGCGCCGCCCAGGAGACGTTGAAGGAAGTGGAACGGGTCACGCGCAAGGGCATCACCATCAACACCTTCATGCTCGACGACAGCCCCAGCCTCCGCGCCTTCGTCGAGCGCATGACCCGCATCAACAAAGGCCGCGCCCTCTATACCCGCCCGGATCATCTCGGCGAGTACCTGCTGGTCGATTACATCGGCAAGAAGCGCAAGAAAGTGTGAGGGCCGTTGGCTAGCTCGAAGGCGTTCTTCGCCTGGCGATAGCCAGCACGACATTCGTCGCTGTCGGCCTTTCGCGAATCATCGGTGTGGATGACCGACTCAGCTCCGACCCTCGACCCAGACTGGGTCGAACTGGCGACGCTACCCCGCAGCCGGAGGCTGTCGGCGGCTCATTCGCCTCCACATCTCCACGATCACACCTATAGGGGCAGAGAAATCTTGTAGCTGCTTCTCGTCCCCAGGCGCGAACGGCCCGCCACCGCGCCGGTTGAGCAGTTGCGCAACGGCGAAGGTCTGGCCGCGGTTATCGGTAATGGGAACGCAGAGAATGCTGCGCGTGCGATAGCCCGTCCGCTCATCAACTTGCCGGTTGAAGAGCGGTTCAGCGTAGGCGTCTGCAATGTTCAGCGCCTGACCGCTGCTGGCGACCCGTCCGGCAATGCCTGCGTCGAGAGGCACGCGGATGTCGAGCGGCCTTTCACCGTCACCTTGCGCGACCTTGGACCACAACTCACGTCGCTCCGTGTCCACCAAGAACAGAGAGGCCCGGTCAGCTTCCAGGATCTGGCCGATCTTGAACGTGAATGCCTCGAGCACCTGCTCGAGCATCTGCTCGAAGGCGTCGTGATTGGCGAGATCGGCAAGGTGAAGGAACTGCTGGAACTCCGCTGTCACGTGTTCAAGCAACGTGGCAAACTGGTCCGCCGGCAGGCCGGCGACCCGCTCCATCAGCTCGCCGTGGCGGTTCGACTGCTCCAACATGCTGAACATCTGTCGCGTATTGGAGAGCACGGCGTCGGTGAAAGACGAGATCCGGCCATCCTCGAGGTGGATGATCCGGTCGGCAATGTCGAGAATCCGGTTGTCGTGGGTCACCAGCAACACCGCACACCCCTGCTGCTTGGCGAGATCGTGCATGATCTCGACGACCTCACGGCCGGACTGCTTGTCGAGCGAGGCGGTCGGCTCATCAGCCAGAATGATTTTCGGCCGGCTCACCAGCGCGCGCGCGATGGCGACCCGTTGTTTCTGCCCGCCCGACAGTTGGCGGGGATAGTACTCGATGCGTTCCCCCAGGCCGACGGCCTCCAGCATTGCGGTGGACCGTGTGTACCGCTCTGAGCGTGGGACCTCCGGGTGCAGCGCCAAAGCGCGCGCGACGTTCTCGCGCGCGGTCAAGGCTTCAAGTAGATTGTGCGCCTGGAAGATGTAGCCGATCTGGCGACGCACCGCGGTGAGCGCCCGCTCCGAGGCCCCCTTCAGCTCTTGATCGAGAATTCTCAAACTGCCTTCCTGCGTCGAGCGCAGCCCGCCCATCAGAGTCAGCAGCGTGGTCTTGCCCGACCCCGAGGGGCCAGTGAGGATGACAATCTCGCCGGGATGCACGGACGCCGACACGGCAAAAAGGATCTGCCGGCGCAGCGCACCCTCGCCGTAGTAGTGACTGACGCGGTCGACGTGGATCAACGGCTCGGCAGACATCGGAGGGCACGCTCAGAAGATCTCGGCGGGATCGGCGGAGCGCACTTTGCGCACCGCAATCAATCCGGCCACGCTGCACATCGCCACCGTCAGCACCAGCACCTTGCCGCCCAGCGGCCACGTCATATGCAGCGGCAGGCGCGTCGCTTGCTCGGTAAACCGGTACAAGGCCACCGCGGCGGCGAGCCCCGGCAGATACCCCAGGAATGCCAGGATACATGCCTCCTGCAGCACGACGGAGAAGAGAAAGGAGTTTCTATACCCCATCGCTTTGAGCGTGGCATACTCGGCCATATGCGCGGAAATATCGGCGAAGAGAATCTGGTAGACGATGACGCCACCGACGACCAATCCCATGATCGATCCAAAGGCGAACACAAAACCAATCGGGGTGGAGTCGCGCCAGTAGGCTTTCTCCCGCTCCATGAATCCTTGCTTGGTCAATACCTCGACGTCTTTCGGGAGAAACGCGGCCAGCGCGTCCCGAGTGATCTGCGGATCGACACCGGGCTGCAGCCGAATCAGCCCGATATCGATCAGCCCTTTCGGCCGCGCGCCGAAGACACGCAGGAAGTTGAGGTCGCTCGTCATCAGTGTTGCATCAACACCGAACGAGGTCCCCATCTCGAACAGCCCGGCGACGGTGATCTTCCAATGGGTCACCTCGGTGGTGACGAGCTTCCCGGCGCGGAGATCCTCCGCCACCGGCCCGAACTCGGGGCGCCCCAGCGCGTCGAAAAGCACCTGGTTGGGGGCGCGGATCTTGTCGACTTGCTCATTGACCGCCGGGATGTCGAACGCCCGGCGCGACGGGTCGAAGCCGGCGACGAAGATCAAACGAGGCCTGCCGGTATAGGGATTGATCCATGGCGCTATACCGGTGTAGACGGGCACCACCTCCGAGACGCCGGCAAACCCGGCTGCCTGGTACAGCCGCCGCCGCGAGAAACTCGACATCGCCGCGAGATAGAACGAGCGGGGGCTGATGAGGACCAGATCAGCGACCAAGCGTTCGTGGACGCGGACGGCGCTGTCGAACAATGCGTCATTGAAGCCGAGTTGCATGAATACCAGAATGACCGCGAAGGCGACGCCGGCCGACGCGACCAGAAGACGGACGGGCTCTTTCTTGAGCTGGGACCACGCCAGCGGCGCCATTCTGCACTTCCTTCAGTCGGCTGACACGGTCAGCAGCGGCGCGCTCCGCGCCTACTCCAACCTGATCATCACCTCGACCTGCAGATTGGTCAGTGATGCCACGGCGGCACTGTCGTCCAGCCGGATCTCGACGGCGACCACGCGCGCGTCCGTTTTAGCGATCGGGTCGGCATCGACGGTGTCCAGCTTGCCGATCTTCATCCCGATGCGTTCCACGGTTCCTTGGATGGGCGCGCGGAGTGCCGGGCTGCTGACCGTCGCGCGCTGGCCCACGTGCACATGACCGATCTCGGTCTCGTACACCTCCGCGATGGCATACATCTGATCGGTTTTGGCGATCTCGACGATGCCGTCCGCGCCGATGCGCTCACCGGGGCGGGCGTGCACCTCCAGAACTTGACCACTGATTGGTGCCCGCACGATGGAGTGATCGATCTCAATCTTGCCCCTGCTGAGGTCAGCTTTCACTCCATCGAGCTTCTCCCGCCACTCGTCACGTTCCGACACCGACACCAACTTGTCACGAAAGAGCTTCTCGCGGCGTTCAAACTCACTCGTGACGTGCTCGAGGTCGACCAGCAAACGCTCGTTCGCCGCCACCAGCAACGCATAGCTGTCGAGCACGGCGATCGTTTGACCGGCCTCTACATGATCACCGGTGTCAACGCGGAGCTCGGCGACCACCGGCGACGTCTGCGACGGTCCGGCCACGCGGATAACACCGTCTTTGGGTTGCAGCCGTCCCAATGCGACCACCTGCGTCAGCGTCGGGGTCGGCACTGCCGCCGCGGCGCTCGTCACTCCAATCGAGGGCGGCGTCTCCGCTTCAAAGGATCGCCGCGCCAACCAACCTGCGAGCACTGCGGCACCGATCAAGACGATCTGCAGGCTGCGACGAAGGCTCGAACGCATCGCGGCGCGACTCATTCGACCTGCCTGGACCACAGGAGCATCACGGTGCTTCGATGGCTCACACGGCCGACGCTACAACAGCGGATCTCCATCGTCCAGACGGGAGAGATCGCCGGCGATGCAGGGCCTCGGGCAAGGTTCAGCGCGACCGCTCCGCAGGCTCGCTCTGCTGCTGCTGAAAAACCGCTTGGAGCTCGCCTGCAAACGCGGTGATGTCGATCGGCGGCAACGGTTCGAGGATGTGCAGCGAGGAGTGGACCATCCCCGCGACGTCGTCCCGCTGCTGGTGATAGAACAGCTGCTCCATCGTGGCGCGACGCGACAGGTCATACGCGCCGCACGAGCCGAAGTCGATGAACACGAGCCGGTTGTTGGGACGCACAATGACGTTGGCCGGATGGGAATCGGCATGGAAAAATAGGGCACCGAACATCCCCCACAGGGCCACCCAGTGGAGGCGCTCGGCGATGATTTTCGGATCGATGTTCGGTTATCGGACAGCGGATTGCCATAGCAATTCCGACGTGGCACGTGACAAGATCACGTTGAGGTCTTGGAGGTGCCATGCAGGGGTGTCGTTGCTCTCTTTCGTTGCGCGCCGTCATGACGATCATCGTCGTGTGTCTGTATGCCACTGTTGCCCACGCCTTTGCGACGGGCGTGACAACGCTGTCTTTTGGTTCGACGGGATGCAATCTGTGCCACTTCGGGGGCATGGTGCCGACGGTGCAGCTGGGTGGGCCGGCACAGGTAGACCCCGGCTCGACCAATGAATATACCCTGCAGATCGGTGCCGTTGGTAACCAGAACAAAGGCGGCCTCAATGTATCCGCGCCTGCCGGCGTGCTAACCACCGGCGGCAGCGATGCCGCGGACACCCAGGTTTTGATCGGCGCCGGCAATCTCAACGAGATCACACAGACCTCCGCGAAGGCGGCAGTCGACGGCACCGTCACCTTCACGTTTCTGTGGACGGCGCCGTCGTCCGGCAGTGTGACGCTGACCGCATGGGGGAATGCGGTGAACGGCAACTTCAGGTCGAGCGGTGACCTCTCCGCGAGCTCGGACTTGACCATTTCCGTCGGCAACAGCGCTCCGACCGAAACACCAACGCCCACCGCGTCGCCCACGCCGACAGCAATCCCCTGCGTCGGAGACTGCGACGGCAGCGGCGACGTGACGGTCGACGAGATCATCCTGCTGATCAATATCGACCTCGGCACCGCCGACGCCGCGGTATGTCCGAATGGCATCCCGAGCGGCGACGACGTCGACGTCACACTGATCATTCAGGCCGTCAACAACGACCTGAACGGATGCGGTGGGGGCTGAGCGATGCCCGGTAACGGCGTGGGATGCTTGCCTCTTCGGGAGAGGCTTCGGGTGAGCGCCGGCCACGGATTTTCCAGGTCACTCCAGCTGCAGCGGTTCGTCCACTTCCTCCGCCTCCGTCGTGTCGCGGTGCACCTCGTCGCGGATGATGCGTTCGGTGGCGGCGTTGAGGTACTCGTTGAGCGCCCGGTGCAGCGCTTCGAACTCGGGCCACAGGGTCGAATCAATGAAGGATCGCGGCGCCTTCAGTACCACCGTCGTGCGCCGCTGACGTTTGTAGCGGTACGGATTCAGCTCATAGCGGCGGCACAAGGCGATGAAGAGACGCCGCGCCCAGTGATCCGGAAACGTAAACTTGATCTCGATCGGCTTCTCCGCGCGTTCCGCGTGCCGGAGGCGTTGCAGAATGCGCCCCAAAGCGCTCTCCGCCGCTTGTCGTTCGCCATCGGTCCCCGCCCGGGCAAACAATGCTTCGATCTTGCGCAGTTTGGCGCGTAGTTCCGCCTCGTCATCCATGGCCTGCGGCCGGGGTCCCTTCTATGGCCCGCTCCCCGTTGGGTCGCTGTAGCTTGCCAAGTTCGATAGGTTTCTACTATCCGATCTTTTTCCGGAAGGACACTCCCTTCGCCTCCGGCCCCAAGGCGATGACCAGCGCGTCGATGAGGAGCACGGCCGCGGCCAATAGGCCCATGGCTTGTGCATAGCTGAAGTGCTCGCCGAGGACCGCTTCGATGTAAGTGATACTCGACGCGGCGAGCACACCGAGCTGATACGCGAAGCCCGGGAAGAAGCCGCGCAGGGAGCCCGGCGAGAGCTCGTTGAGATGCGCCGGAATCACCCCCCACGCGCCCTGCACCATGAACTGCATCAGGAAAGCCCCGAGAACGATGAGCGGCGTACTCGGCGCGAACACCCACAACGGGACGACGAGCAGCCCCCCCAACGCCGCGCCCACCATGGCCCGCCGCCGGCCGATGCGGTCTGAGAGCAAACCGAAAGACAAACCGCCGCCGATCGCCCCGAGCATCGCCACGATGGTCACCAACGCCGTCTCCTGCGGTGTAAACTTCCGTTGATGCTGCAGGAACGTCGGGTACATGTCCTGCGTGCCGTGCGAGATCATGTTCATCATCGCCATCAGCGCGACCAGATACACGAAGCGCCGCCAGTGGGCCGCAATGACGCGCGCGTAGCTTCTCCAGTCGGGCATGCGGTGCTCGTGCCAGGCCTCCGATTCCTTCACGCGGGCGCGCACGAAGAGCGACAGCAACGCCGGCAAGCCGCCGATGAAGAACATGGCGCGCCAGCCGAAACGCGGGAAGACGACGAAGTATGCCACCGCGGCGAGCAAGTAGCCGAGCGCATAGCCTTCCTGCAGCAATCCAGAGAGCACGCCGCGCCACTTCGGCGGCACCGACTCCATCGCCAGCGACGCTCCGACTCCCCACTCGCCGCCCATGCCGACACCGAAGAGGAGCCGCAGGACGAAAAACACTTCGTAGCTCGGCGCCAGGCCCGACAGCACCTCGACAATCGAATAGAAGATCAGATCGATCATCAGTGGCAAGCGCCGCCCGTAGCGGTCCGCCATGATGCCGAAGAGCACCGCTCCCACCGGTCGCATCGCCAGGCTGGCCGTCAGGGTCAGCGCAATCTCCGGCCGCGAGCGGCCGAAGTCCTTGGCCACCGCGTCGAGCACCATGACGAGAATGAAGAAATCGAAGGCGTCCAGTGTCCAGCCGAGAAACCCGGCCAGCAACGCGTTGCGCTGGTTGGCGCGCTCCTCCCCCGCTGTCGCCTCCATCGGGGGTCATGTGCGATGTTTAGGCGAAGGTGTCAAACCCGCGCCCGGCGGGACCTGCGGTCGGCGTCTGTTCGATGGACCGCTCCCCTCTTCGGGGAGCCTCAGGACGGGATTGGTCGCTAGGGACTACCCAGTCCGACAGGCGGCGAGTAGCGTGAGGACAACGCCGATCGTCGCAGGCGCCACCGCGCCACGAATGAAGAGCAGGCCGGCGACCAGCACGTGGGCGCTCCGCCCGTTGTGCCGCCGATGACGTTGTTCGGCGCCGATTCGAAGGAGATGTCGATGCCGGAACATTTGTTGATGCGGGGAGGGCTGGGGTAAGGCTTCCGAGATCCACCCAGCTCCCCGTCCTTCCTTTCACCTACCCGCAGTGTCAGAATCCGCGCGATGAAACTGACGCCGATGCTGGAGCAGTACCTGCGGGTGAAAAGCGCGCACCCGGATGCGCTGCTGTTCTTTCGCCTTGGCGATTTCTACGAAATGTTCTTCGAAGACGCTGAGCGCGCCGCGCCGATTCTCGATGTGGCGCTCACCACGCGCAGTAAGAAGGACGACGTCCCGATCCCGATGTGCGGCGTGCCGTACCACTCGGTGCAGCCGTACATTGCCAAGCTCCTCGCCGCCGGTTTGAAAGTCGCCATTTGCGACCAGATGGAAGATCCCGCCACGGCGCGTGGGCTCGTCGACCGCGCCGTCGTGCGTGTGGTCACGCCGGGCACCGTGACTGAAGAGGAATGCCTCGATCCGAAGACACCGAACTATCTAGTCGCGGTGACACGTGAGGCGGACCAGGTGGTCTTGGCCGCGGTCGACCTCTCCACCGGCGAGGTGCGGCTCGTGCCGCTCGCCGACGAGATGGCGCTGGCGGATGAATTGACCCGCCTGCTGCCGCGCGAGGTGCTGGCTCCCGAGGATGATGCACTTGCCAGTTGTATCCGCGGCGCGGTTCCCGAAGTGTTGCTCAATGCACTGCCCGCCGAACGTTTCGACGGCGAGCGCGCGCGCCAATGGCTGCAGGCACATGGGGCAACCACTGTACCGCCGCTCGGCATGAACGCCGTTGGGGCGTTGCTCTGGTATCTCGGCGAGACGCATCGCGCCGGGCTGGAGCATCTGCGGCTGCCCGAAGTGCACGGCAGCGGCGAGCGCATGCACCTCGACCAGGCGACGCGCCGCAATCTCGAGCTGCTGGCGACGATGCGCGGCGAGCGCCGCGGCTCGCTGCTGTGGGTGCTGGATCAGACGCTGACCCCGATGGGCGGACGCCTCTTGCGGCAGTGGCTGCTGGCGCCGCTCACCGACATCGCGGCCATCGGCGAGCGCCTCGACGCCGTCGAGTACCTGCGCGAACGCCACAGCTGGCGCCAGAGCCTGGAAGCCGAGCTGCGTGCCATCGGCGACCTCGAACGCCTCAACGGCCGGCTCGCCGCCGGGCGCGTCACGCCACGCGATCTCACCGGCCTCGCGGTAACACTCGAGCGCATCGGCCGACTGAAAGAGGCGCTCGCCGACGTTTCCGCCATTGCCTTGCGCGCCTGCGGCACCGCACTCGACGCGATGCCCGACGTGGCGGCGCGCATCGCCGCTGCGCTCGCGGATGATCCGCCGCTCAACCCGCACGCCGGCGGTGTCATTCGCGGCGGGTACGATGCCACCGTCGACGAGCTCCGCGGCCTGTCGCAGAGCGGCAAACAGTACATCTCGTTGCTGGAGACCAACGAGCGGCAGCGCACCGGTATCGCCTCGCTCAAGGTGCGCTACAACAACGTCTTCGGCTACTACATCGAGATCACCAAACCCAACCTGCATCTGGTGCCGGCGGACTACCGGCGCAAGCAGACGACGGCGAACGCCGAGCGCTTCATTACGCCGCAGCTCGAGGAGTACGAAGCCAAAGTCGTCGGCGCCGAGGAACGCGTGACGGCGCTCGAGTTCGAGCTGTTCACGACGCTGGTGAGTGAAATCGCCGCGCAACAAGCGCGTCTGAGCCGCACGGCCGCGGCGGTGGCGCGGCTCGATGTCCTGTGCGGGCTGGCGATTGCCGCCGAACGCCATCAATATGCGCGGCCGCAGCTCAGCCGGGCGCGCCGGGTGGTCATCCGCGACGGCCGTCATCCCGTGGTCGAGGTCATGGCGGGACGCAACGGCTTCGTCCCCAACGACTGCACGCTCGATCCTGAGGGCCCACAGATCCTGACGATCACCGGGCCCAACATGGCCGGCAAGTCGACGTATCTGCGGCAGGTCGCGCTCATCGTCCTCATGGCGCAGATGGGCAGCTTCGTCCCGGCCGCGGCGGCGGAGATCGGCATCGCCGACCGGTTGTTTACGCGCGTCGGCGCGTCCGACAATCTCGCCGGCGGCGAGTCGACGTTTATGGTGGAGATGAAGGAGACCGCTGACATCCTGGCGCATCTGACCCCACGCAGTTTGGTCATCCTCGACGAAATCGGCCGCGGCACCAGTACGTTCGACGGCATTTCGATCGCCTGGGCGGTTGCGGAGCATCTGCACGCCGCGGCGGCGCGGCCGTTGGTGCTCTTCGCGACGCATTACCATGAGCTCACGGATTTGGCGCGTACCCACGAGCGCATCGAGAACTGCTCGGTCGCGGTGCGCGAATGGAAGGGCGACGTGGTGTTCCTGCGGCGCATCGTCGCGGGGCCGGCGAGTCAGAGCTACGGCATTCAAGTCGCCCGCCTGGCGGGCGTCCCGCAGGCGGTGATCGAGCGCGCCAAGCAGATTCTGCACAACCTCGAGCAAGGTGAGCTCAACGACGCTGGGCAGCCGCGTCTCGCCCAAGGCAACGGCGCGCCCTCGGGGCAGCTGGCGCTGTTCAGTCAGCGTGAGTTGCTGTTGCGTGAGGAGCTGACGCAGATTGACGTCGACCGGCTCACGCCGCTCGACGCGCTGACGCGCCTGCACGCGCTGGTCGCGCTGGCGCGCAAGGCGGAATCGTGATGCGTGAAGCGTCTTGAGTGGCGCGTCTCCGCCCTGCTTGCTGTGCTGTGCGTTCTCGCGGACCGTGTTGGAGCCCGCGCCTGCGGCCACTGCTGCGAATGGGCAGCAGCTCACGGCATGCGTCCCCCTTGCCGTGTGCTAGGAAGGGGGACGCATGCGGGCCCCTGATCGAATGCTGGCATTTTCCCTCTCCGCCTCGAAGCGGGGTGTAAATGAGCGGATTGCCCCTTCGCGAAACGGGAAGGCGGCCGGCAGATTGGGTTTCGCCGCGCTGCTGGTTGCATGCGCAACGATGTCCGGCCCGGCAGACGCTGACAGCCTTGCCGCGCTGCGCGCCGTGCGACAGATCACCGCACCGGCCACGACCCGGCTGATCGTCGAGCTGTCCGCGCCGGTTCACTATCGGCTCGAGCGTGCTGCGCCCCGCCCAGACCTCGGTATTCCGGCGCGGCTCTACGTCGACTTCGAAGGTGCGCGCGTCGCCGACGCGACGGTCGTACCGGCCGCCTTCGCTGAAGGGCCGTTGCTGCGCCTGCGCGCCAGTCAACGCGACGCGAGGACCGCGCGCTTGATCCTCGACGTGCCCGGGCTCACGGAGTTCGGCGCGTTCCCCATGCCCGATCCGTTCCGTCTGATCATCGACGTGCGCGGCACACGGCGCGCCGCGGCGCACCCGCTGCTGGCAAAACCGGCGGAAACGACGCCGCAGGCGCAAGCGAAGACGGCGGCCCCCGCGCGGCTGCAGGGCACGCCAGCGGACCGTCTCGGAAAAGGTGCCCCGACGCCCGGTACCGCTGTGCCGGGCGCGGCCCACCGCATCAAGATCGTCCTCGATCCCGGCCATGGCGGCAAAGATCCGGGGGCGATCGGCCCCGGCGGCGTCGCCGAGAAGGACGTCGTGCTGGCGATCGCGCTGAAGTTGGAGGAGCAGCTCGCGGCATTGCCGGACACCGATGTGCTGCTCACCCGTGATCGCGACGTCTTCATCGCGCTCGAAGAACGCACCGCATTCGCCAATGCCGCGCATGCCGATCTCTTCGTTTCCATCCACGGCAATGCCAGCACCAACGCCGCGCTTTCCGGGGTCGAGACCTACTACCTGAACAACACTCACGATCGGGCGACGCTGCGACTCGCGGCGATGGAGAACGGCTTGCGCAGCATGACCGGCCACGACAGCCGCGATCACGAAGCGTCGTTGATTCTCAGTGACCTCATCCAGAACTACAAGATCCAGGAATCGGTACAGCTCGCCGAAGCGCTGCAGCGCGGCGTTGTCGGGGCCCTGTCGGCGCACGGGACCCCTTCCACCGATCTGGGGGTGAAACGCGGCCCTTTCTACGTGTTGGTCGGTGCCGGCATGCCCTGCGCGCTCGCCGAGGTGTCCTTCCTGACGCATCCGCGCGAAGGCGATCTGCTCGCACGACCGTCGTATCAGCAGAGTATTGCCGAGGGCCTCTTGCGTGGTATCGAGCGATTTGTTGAGAATAGCCGAGCCGCCGAGAACCTATGAATACGACCGAAGGTACCATCATGCCGGCGACCGTGCCGACGCTGCGTCCGCTGGTTTCCGGCGGCAACTGGGGGCAGTTGGCGCGCGAGTATCTGCAGCAGGCCAAGGCCGAGCTGTTCCAACGTCACCTGCGGGGGGCGTCGGGTCATGCCATCGTGCAAAGCTACACCGCGGTGATGGACCACCTCCTCGGCTCGCTGTTCGAGGCCGCGAGCGCCGCGTACGCGGAGCGCTACTCCCGCCTGAATCAACGCTGCGTGGTGATGGCCCAGGGCGGCTACGGACGGGCCGAGCTCAACCCGTGCTCCGACATCGACCTGCTCTTCTTGTACGAGCACAAGCGCGACCCGTACATCGAGAACGTCGGCGAGCGCATCCTCTATGCGCTGTGGGACACCAAGCTCGACGTCGGACACGCGATGCGCAACGTGCGTGAGTGCGTGCGCATGGCCGCGCAGGACCTCAAGGTGAAGACCTCGCTGCTCGACGCGCGATTCCTGTGCGGCGACGCCACGCTCTACGGCGAGTTTGCCGCCGCCATGGAGCGCGATGTCCTGGCTCGCGGCGCGGAGCGCTTCTTCAAGGAGAAGCTGGCCGAAACCAAGGACCGGCATCAGCGCTACGGCGACTCCGTCTACCTGCTTGAACCGCAGCTCAAGGAAGGCGAGGGCGGCTTGCGCGACCTGCACACCGCCATGTGGATGGCGCGCGTCAAGTTCAAGACCAACAGCATTCCCGAGCTGGTGCGCAAGAGCGTGATCACCGAACGCGAGGAACTCGAATTGGAGGCGGCGCGCGACTTCCTGTGGCGGGTGCGCAACTCGCTGCATTTCCGCTCCGGGCAGCATCAGGATCAGCTGACCTTCGAGTACCAGGAACGCACCGCCACCGACCTGAGCTTCCGCGATTCGGCGACGCTGAAGGGTGTCGAGCAGTTCATGCGCACCTACTACCTGCACGCGGCGACGGTCAATCGCTTCGGCGACGAGATCAGCGAGCGCTGTCTCGAGCGCCCCAAGCCCTACCGCCTGCTCGGCCGCTTCAGCAGCCGTGAGATCCGCCCGGGCGTGACGATTGCCTACGACGTGCTGTCAATTGCCGGGGCGGAGCTGTTACACGAGGATCCAACCAACCTGATCCGCGTCTTCGCCGATGCGCAACGGCACAACGTCGCCATCTCAAACGGGACCAAGCGGCTATTGCGCGCCAACCTGCACCTGATGGATGAGGCACGCCGGCACGACCCGAACATGGTGGCGGTGTTCTTCGAGGTTCTGCGGGGCAAGCATCAGGTGTACGCGACCTTGCTCGACATGCACCGCGTCGGCGTCCTCGGTGCCTTCCTGCCGGAGTTCGGCCATCTCCTCTGCATGGTGCTGCACGACGTGTATCACACCTATACGGTCGACGAGCACTCGCTGATGGGTGTGCGCGAGCTCGAAAAGCTGCGCGCCGGGGAGCATCAGGGGATTGCGCCGTTGCTCACCCAGGTGATGCGCGAGATCGATCGCGTCGAGATCCTGTTCCTGGCAATGATCCTGCACGACATCGGCAAGGGGCACGGCAGCAAGCACTCGGAGCGCGGCGCGCGCATGATCGACGACATCGCGGTACGCCTGCGGCTCAACACCGACGATGCCCAGCAGCTGACCTTCCTCGTCGCGCACCACCTGACCATGTCGCACCTGGCGCAACGCCGCGACATCCACGATCAGCGCCTGCTCATCGACTTCGCCAAGCGCGTCGAGACGCTCGACAACCTGAAGAAGCTGTACCTGCTGACCTTCGCCGATATGCGCGCTGTCGGCCCGAAGATCTGGAACAACTGGCACGACATGCTGCTCAGCGAGCTCTACATCGGGACCCTGGATATCTTCGAGCGCGAAGCCTTCGTCGAGGAGGACTACGTGGCGCGTGTCGATCGGGTGAAGCAGCGCGTCGCCGACGCGGCGCGCGGCCACGTGGATGACGCGACACTCCACACGTTCTTCGCGGCGATGCCGGATCGCTATTTCCTGGGAACGACGGAGGAGACGATTGCGCATCATCTGCAGTTGCTGCGCACTCGGGATGGCGAACCCTTCGTGACCGAGGTGAAACATTTCCCGGAGCGCGCCTTCAGCGAGTTCACGGTCATCACCAACGACCGGCCGGGGTTGTTTTCGATGCTCACCGGGGTGCTGCTGGCGCACGGCATGAACATCCTCGGGGCCAGCATCAACACCAGCAGCAGCGGGCTGGCGCTGGACATCTTCCGGCTATCCCACGGCGACCCGTCGGGCAGCGATCAGGCCGAGGCGGTGCAGCGCACCGAGCGCTGGGAACGCATCATCGTGAATCTCGGCCGCGTGCTGTCGGGGAGCGTCGACGTCGAGCAACTGGTGGCGTCGTCGCAACGGGAGACCGTGCTGACCAAGAAGTTCGTGCCCCGAGTGGCGACGGAGATCGAGATCGACAACGACGTCTCGGAACACTTTACCGTGCTGGACGTCTACACCCAGGACCGCGTCGGCATCCTGTTCGCGATCACCAACACGCTCTTCCATCTCGGCTTGTCGATCCACATCGCCAAGATCACGACGAACGTCGACCAGGTGTTGGACGTGTTCTATGTCACCGACGCCGCCGGCACGAAGATCGTCGACACCGCCCGCCTGGCACAGATCCAGGCCGAGCTGCTGCAACGGCTGACCGGCGGAAAGGCCGAGGCAATGGCGAAGTGATCAGTGACCAGTGACGAGTGACCAGTGAAGAAGGGAAGCGAGAAGACCGGCGCACATCTCGTCACTCGTCACTCGTCACTCGTCACTGATCTCGCCGTTGATCGCTTTCTGAATCATCTCGCCGCCGAGAAGGGGTTGGCGAAGAATACCCTAAGCGCCTACGGGCGGGATCTGACGGCGCTCCTCGATCATCTGGAGCAGCGGCGCATTGCGCGGCCGCAGGATGTGCAGGGCAGCGACGTCGTCAGCTTCCTCGAAGCCTTGCAGGGCCGCGGTCTCTCGGCGCGCACGCGCGCCCGCATGCTGGCGGCGGTGCGCGGCTTCTTCAAGTTTCTGGTGCGCGAAGAGGTCCTCGCCGCCGACCCGACGCGCGACCTGCGCCTGCCGCGCTTGGGGCAGCGACTGCCGCGCTCGTTGAGCCCGGACGAGGTGCGGCAGTTGCTGGCCAACCAAGCGGATGGGGTGCTGGCACAGCGCGACGGCGCCATGGTCGAGTTGGTGTATGCGACCGGCATGCGGGTCTCCGAGGCGGTGTCGCTGAAGGTGAACCAACTCAACCTCGAAGCCGGGTACCTGACCGTTCTCGGCAAGGGCAACAAGGAGCGCGTCGTGCCGATCGGGACCTACGCGCGGCAGCGGGTGATCGACTATGTGCAGCAGGCGCGGCCACAGCTCCTCAAGGGGCGCCTCAGCCCGCACCTGTTCGTCACCCGTACCGGCCGCAAGCTGTCGCGCCAAGCCTTTTGGCTGCGCCTGCGGCGTCTCGTCCTACAGACGGGAGTGCGCGGCACGGTGAGCCCGCACACCTTGCGCCACGCCTTCGCCACGCACCTGGTCGAGGGCGGCGCCGACTTGCGCGCCGTGCAGATGATGCTCGGCCACGCCGACATCTCCACGACCCAGATCTACACGCACGTGGCGCGCGACCGGCTGCGCGCGGTGCATCGGAAGTTTCATCCGCGGGGATGAAGTGGCGCAGTGGCCGGTCACCACGTTGCTTGGCGGTAGTGTTTCCGAATGGTTCGATCTTTCGTCAGCAGGGTGCTTCCAGCCAGTGCCGCCTGGGCAGCGATGATCCGGTCAAATGGGTCGCGGGTCCAGCGTTGGCCGAGCGCCGACTCGATGATTGCGGGAAACGGGAGGTCGCAGACTTGCAGCCCCAGCTGAGCGGTGAGACCCTGCACAACGGTGTTTCCACCGACCGCCATCCGCCGGGTTTCGCGCAGATATTCAAGTTCCAGAACCACGGCGGGAGAGATCTTCAGTTCTTCCACGTTGACAAGTTGCGTGGCGCGGGCTGAGAGCAGATCTACGCGCCCAGCATACAGCCAGGCCACAACATGCGTGTCCAGGTAGATCAGGGCTTCCACTCCTTCGACCAGTCCAGGTGAACGAGTTGCTCCGGGTCGCCAATCAGAACCTTGGGGCGCGCCTTGAGCCGAGCGATCTTGTCCGGCGCAGAGGTTTCCACCGGCACGATCTTGAGGCGACGACGCCCTCGCACGATCTCCACGGGTATGCCGGTTTCGGCAACCTGGTCGAGAATCCGGTAAATGTTCTCACGCAGCTTCGAGGCGGTGAGCACCATGCGCGCTAGCTAGCAGCGACTCGTACGACCGTCAACCGACGACACGTACGTGTGCCGCATCCATGGACGCGCGTTGCGGACACCTGGCAACCAGCGCCTCCGGTGGAATAGCCCCGAACGGTCAGCTGACACTCATCGGACCCGCGGGACGCAGGGTGTTTCAGTTCCGGGCGGCGCGATTATTTCGGATAGACCAGAACGATGGCGACCGCGAGAGCAGCCGCCGCACCCGCCACGACGGCGCGTTCAATCGAGGTCGCCGGTGCGGGGAGCTGGCGCCAGATGGCAGCGATCACGATGCCGGCGGCGAGGCCCCCGGCGTGTCCTTGCCAACTGATACGTGGCACGGCGAAGCTGAGAAAGGCGTTGAGGGCGAGCAGTGTCATGAGACTGCGAAACTGTGCCTGCCCGAGCGGGGATTCGCGCGACAGATAGCTCGCATACAGCCACACGCCGAACACGCCGAATATGGCACCGGAGGCTCCCACCAGTGCGCTCCGTGGACCAGTCAAAAGGAACGCTGCGGTGCCACCCCACATCGCGCATGCCAAGCACAACGTTCCGAACGCCACCGATCCGACGTGTCGCTCGAGCGGCGGTCCAAACTGCAGCAGCGCCCACAGATTGAAAGCGATGTGCGCTGGACTCGAGTGCAAGAACGCGCTGGTGAAGAGCCGCCACCACTCGCCGGCGCCGACCGCGGCGTTGATCTGGCTGAAGCGCAGGAAAATTTCTTGCTGCGCGGCCGGACTCACCCAGCCGGCAAGAAAGACGAGCACGCAAACCACCATGAACGCGGCGGTAAAGGGCGCGCTCTGCAACGACTGCAGGACCGACGATGACTCTGCCACCGGCGCACCGTAGCACTCCGATATCGCGACGGCCACCGGGACCTGCGTGACCAGGTCCTCGGCACTGCCGAGTCGGACAGCCTGCGCGGTCTATAGTCTACCGACTTGGCAGGATGCAGCGACCCATCCTGAGGCTCCCCGAAGGGGGGAGCGGGCCATAGAACCGACGCCGGCCGCAGGCCTCCCGTTCGTCTTGACTCGTTCCTGCGGACAGTGGACTATCACCGGGCGGATGGGTGGAGTCGTGGAAGGCATCGCAAGGAACAGTCCCCGATGAGTGTTATCGTCAGCGGCATGCGACCGACGGGTCGTTTGCATCTCGGTCATTTGCACGGCGCACTCCGCAACTGGGCGCGGCTACAGCAGGAGGCGCGCTGTTTCTTCTTCGTCGCCGACTGGCACGCGCTGACCACCGATCCCGAGCACACGGACAAGATTGCCGCGAGCATGCTCGATATGGTCGCCGACTGGCTCGCGGTCGGCCTCGATCCGGAGAAAGCGGTGATCTTCGTGCAGTCCGCGGTGAAGGAGCATGCGGAGCTGCACCTCCTGCTGTCGATGATCACCCCGACGCCCTGGCTGTCGCGCAACCCGACGGTCAAGGAGCAGGCCCGCGATCTCGGCTTGCTGGGTTCCGAAGACGACGCCGAGGTGATGAAGCTCAACTACGGCTTGCTCGGCTATCCGGTGCTGCAGTCGGCGGATGTGCTGCTCTACAAGGCGACCGGCGTGCCGGTCGGCGTCGACCAGGCGCCGCATATCGAGCTCACCCGCGAGATCGCGCGCCGCTTCAACAACTTCTACGGCGACGTCTTCCCGGAGCCCGACACCATCTTGACCGAAGTGCCCAAGGTGCCCGGCACTGACGGCCGCAAGATGAGCAAGAGCTACAACAACGCGGTCTATCTCAGCGACGCGCCGCAGGACGTCGACGCCAAGCTGTCGCGCATGATGACCGACCCGCGCCGCGTGCGCCGCACCGATGCCGGCGAGCCCAACGATTGTCCCGCCTTCAACCTGCACCGCATCTACTGTACGCCCGACGAGATCGACTACGTGACCACGAACTGCCGCACGGCCGGCATCGGCTGCCTGGATTGCAAGAAGATCATGATCAAGCACGTCATTGCCGAGCTCACCCCGATTCACGAGCGCCGCGCCTCGCTGCGGGCCGACGACGTGACGGCGGTGCTCGAACAGGGCAACCTGCAGGCGCGCGCGGCGGCCGCGGCGACCATGCGCGAGGTGCGTGGGGCGATCGGCTTGCCGGTCGGCTGAGCCGAGTGGTGAACGACAAATGGCGAACGCCAAATTGAAGAGTCGTGATGAGAGCGGGCCGCGCCAACTCGCGCTGCCCTTCTATCGCGTCAAGCTCGACGTCTTCGAGGGACCGCTCGATCTGCTGCTTCATCTCATCAAAAAGAACGAGATGGAGATCGTCGACATCCCGATCGCGGCGATCACCGAGCAGTACCTCGGGTACCTCGGGATGATGCGCGATCTCAACCTGGACATCGCCGGCGAGTTCCTGGTGATGGCGGCGACGCTGACGCTGATCAAATCACGCATGCTGCTGCCGACCGCGGACGAGGAGGAAATTGAGGAACCGGATCCGCGCACCGAGCTGGTGCAACAGCTGCTCGAGTACCAGCGCTACCGCGAGGCGGCGCTGTCGCTGTCGGAACGGCCGCTGTTGCATCGCGACGTGTTTGTCCGCGAGCCGCTCGACGACCCGGAGGTGACGGCCGGCGCGGCGCCGCCGCGGCTCAAGGTCACGGTCTGGGAGCTGCTCGAGGCCTTCCGTGGGGTCCTCAAGCGGCTGCGACCGGAATCGGTGCACGAGGTCGTGACCGAAGGGGTTTCGCTGCGCGATCGTGCGCGCACGCTGCTGCAGGCCCTCGGCGTGGCACGCTGCATCGAGTTCGACAGCCTGTTTCAAGAGGAAGCGACGCGCCTCGAAGTCATCATTACATTTCTGGCCTTGCTGGAGCTGATGAAGATCGGTGCCGTGCGCGCGACGCAAGGGGAGCATTACGGGCGTATTGTCATCGAGCTGGCGGTCGAAGACGTCACCGCGGTGTCGTTCGGAACGATCGACGAATACGATCATTCGGTGGTGCAAGGGGTGGTGGATGGAAGAGAACAGTGAGTTGCTGGTAACCGTAGACGTGAACGATCAGGACGACGACGCGGCCACGACCGCAGAGCCTACGGCCCTCAGCGAGGCGAGCGATGAGGCCACGAGCCGCGTCGATCACATCGTCGAAAGTGTGCTGTTCGCGGCGGCGGCGCCGGTGAGCTTGCGCAAGCTGGTCGAGATCCTCGACGGGCCGACGATCAAGGAAGTGCAGGCGGCGCTCGGGCGCCTGCGCGAGCAGTACGGCCCCGGCCGCCGCGGCATCCAGCTGCACGAAGTGGCGGGTGGCTACCAGCTGCGCACCGCGCGCGAGAACGCCGAGTGGGTGCGCGCGGTGTTCCGCGACAAACCGGCGCGGCTCGGGCGTGCGGCCCTGGAAACCCTGGCCATCATCGCCTATAAGCAACCCGCAACACGCGCCGAGATCGAAGTCATTCGCGGCGTCGATGTGGACGGTGTCGTGACGACCCTGCTGTCGCGGCGCTTGATCAAGATCGCCGGGCGCAAAGAAGCCGTAGGCCGGCCACTGCTATACAGCACCACGCCGGAGTTTTTGGAGGTGTTCGGTCTCAAGGATCTGGCCGAGCTGCCTTCGTTAAAGGAGTTGGGACCCCTATCCGATGCAGAGGAAATCACCGCGGCCGCCGCGGCCACCGCGGATACGGCAGACGCAACACTCGCAGGTGACGACGCGGTCGACGACACCGTCACCGAGCCGTCCGTTCTCGGCGACACCACGGACAGCGCCGACACCACGGAGAGCGCCGATACCGCGGCTGCGATCGAGGCCGAGCCCGGCGTCAGCGACGCATCTGCATCCGCAGCCGGCACCGGCACCGGCACCGCGAACGACGCAACGATTCCGGCCGACGAAGCCCGCGGCGAGCCGACCCGTCTGGACGACACCACGGGCAGAGCCGCGGCCGATACCGTGGTCGGCGACGAGCCGTCACACTGGGACGACCACCTCGGCGAGCCAGCCGGAGCCGCGCCGTTCGCGGCGCCGCCAGCCGCAGGATCGTCGGCCGCAGAGTCCGCTGCCGAGCCCCCACTCCCGCAAGCCCTCACGCCCGCAGACCCTTCTCCGGCTACAGAAGCTGCTGAGCCACGCGGGGATCACCTCGCGGCGCAAGGCCGAGGAGCTGATCGCGGAAGGTCACGTAAGAGTAAACGGCGAGCTGGTGACGCAGCTGGGGACGAAGGCGAACCCGCGGACCGATCGGATCACGATTGACGGCCGGCCCCTCAAGCCCGCCGACGCGCCGATTTACATTCTCCTGCACAAGCCGGTGAACGTCGTCACCACCTTGGCGGACCCGGAAGGCCGACCGACGGTGCGCCAATACGTCCCCGAGGTGCGCGTGCGCGTCTACCCGGTCGGACGTCTCGATTTTCACTCCTCCGGTCTCCTGCTGCTGACCAACGACGGCGAACTGGCCTTACGGCTCACGCATCCGCGCTACGGCATTCGCAAATCCTATCACGTCAAGGTGAAGGGCACGCCCACCCCGGAGACGTTGGCGCAACTCGCCGCCGGCGTGCGTCTGGAAGAAGGCCCGACCGCACCGGCACACGTCCGCGTGTTACGGAGGGGCGAGGGAAAGACCTGGTTGGAGATCTCGATCGGCGAAGGGCGCAAGCGTGAGATCCGCCGCATGTGCGAACGGGTTGGCCATCAAGTCGAGAAGTTGACGCGCGTCGCCCTTGGTCCCCTGGCCTTGGGAAAGCTCCTCCCCGGGCAGCACCGTATGCTGACCCCGCGCGAGGTCTTCGCGCTGCAACGCGCGGTGGGATTGGGAGGCTGACGAAGGGCTTGAGGGCGTGTGGCCTCCTTCAAGCCAAGCCCTCAGGCCTTTTTCAGCAGGCACCCACATTTCCTTGACATACGAGTTGGCGTGTGGACAGTTTCACGGACAGGATCCGTTGAACAGCTGCCATGTCGACCCCCGTTACCGCGTTCGCACCCGCCACGCCAGTTCTCGAGACCGCACGAATCTGGGCCCTCCATCTTCTGTGTTTCGTCCTCCCGGTGACGTGCCTGGTGTTCGGCATCACGGCGCCCCATCCGTGGTGGGTGGCGCTGCCTTTCCTTCTCGTCATCGTCGGATCGGTTCTCGCCGACATCAACAGCCCGCGCGAGCGCCGTCAACCGGCGCCGACACTGCCGCGCCGGCCCTTCGATGCGCTGCTGTACGTGCTGTCGGCGCTGCAGTTCGTCAACGTGGCCTTGCTCGTGCGCGTGGTAGCGCTGCACGGCTTCTGGCGTATGGACACCCTGGTGGGGCTGCTGCTCGTCGGGGTCAACTCCGGCTACTCCGCGATCGTCGTGGCGCACGAGCTGATTCACCGCGCCGAGTGGCATCGACAGCAACTGGGCCGGTTGCTTCTGTGCACGGTCTTGTATGAGCACTTTGCCACGGAGCACATCCGCGGGCACCATTCGCGGGTCGGCACGCCGGAGGACCCCGCCACGGCGCGGTACGGAGAAACCGCCATTGCGTTTTTCGTGCGCACCGTCCCCGCGCAGTTCCGCAGTGCCTGGCGGCTTGAGAAGAAACGTCTGGGTGACGAGCAGATGCCGTGGCGGGATGCGCGCATGCTGCGCAACCGCCTGGTCCACGGGATCGTCGTCGAGTGGAGCGTGGCGCTCGCCATTCTGGCGGCGCTCGGGGTGGGTGCGTTCGTCATCTACGTCCTGCAAGCGCTCAGTGGCGTCCGCCTGCTTGAGGCAGTGAATTACTTTGAGCACTACGGGCTGACACGCACGACACGCAAGGTGCAGCCCATCGACTCGTGGGACACGGATTCGTGGTTCACACTGTATACCCTGGTCGGATTGTCACGGCACGCGGATCATCATGCGCATGCATCACGGCCGTATCAGCAGCTGCGGTATTTCGCGGAGAGCCCCAAGCTGCGTCACGGCTACTTCGGGACGGTAGTCTGGCTTTTGTTGGACAATGCCGCGTTCCGCGCGGCGATGGCGAGGGAGCTCGAACGACGGGGCCTCGGCCCGTTTACACGCGACGCCACGGCTGTCTCGCCCGAGCTTAGCCAATTAACCCTAATGTGAAAGAAAAGCCCTCACCGCTGAGACGCCGAGGCGCTGAGAATGCGCATTCGAGAGGATGGAATTCCGTGGACGAAAGCCAATTGCCAATGACCTTTGCTTTTCTCGTATCCGCATTGGTCCATCCCCCTCTTCTCCGCGTCTTCGCGCCTTTGCGGTGAGATCTTTTGTCTCATCAAGGTTAAGCGAGGTGAGGTCGGCGCAGGATCCGCTTGCAGCAGCCACAACTCACGTCGAGCTGTGCAGCTTGTTTTCCATTCCTTCATTGTTTGGTTCCGGCTTGCCGGATTAGGGCTCCTCGTGCCGCTGTGATAAGAACCAGCCAACGGAAAGAATATACGCACGACTACATGACAAAAGAGATTGAGAAGGGTCGCTTCCAGTTTGGCCGCTACGGTCTCGCCTATGAGATTCACGGAGACTCGGGCGTGCCCTGCGTGCTTCTGCACGGGCTCCTGCTGGATTCCCTGGTGAACCGAGACCTCGCCGCGCGCTTCGTAACCCAGGGCTACAGGGTGATCCTGCTGGATCTGCTCGGCCATGGGGAGAGCGACAAGCCCACCGATCCGCGCGAGCTGCGTGTCGACTTTTTCGCCGAGCCGACACTTGCGCTGCTCGATCACCTTGGCATCGAGCGGGCGCTCGTCGGTGGCGTCTCCCTCGGTGCGATCACGGCGTTGCAGGTCGCGGCGATGGCCCCGGAACGCTGCTTGGGACTGTTCATTGAGATGCCGGTGATGGAATGGTCGACGATGTTTGCCGCGCTCCTCCTCGTGCCCGTGATCACGCTTGTGGACTATGGCTCGTTTCTCGTCCGTCCGTTCGCGCGTTTGGTGCGCCGCATCCCACGGCCCAGCAATGATCTCCTCGCCTGTCTCCTGAATGCTGCCTCTGCCGAGCCCGAGGTCATCACGGCGGTTTTGCACGGCATCTTGGTAGGTCCCGTCGTCCCCCCGGCGGAACGCCGGAGGCGGCTGGCGATGCCCACGCTGGTGATCGGCCATCGCGGCGATCGCCTGCACGCGCACCGTGATGCGGCGGAGCTGGCGAAGGAGATGCCGAACGCCCGTTTACTCGAGACGCGTTGGATCGGCGAGCTGCGCGTGACGCCGGACCGTCTCTGGCCGAAGATTCGTGTTTTCCTCAACGAAGTGTGCGCCGTCGCGCGCAATGCGGAGGGGGCTCAGGCGAGCAGTCTGCTGAATTGACGGGAAATTGCCCCGATCGCGTGAGTCGTTCAGCGCATCGGCGGTGCCGGCGTCGTGCCCATTGTCAGTGACCACGTGCCGTTCCCACGCTCCTGCGTCGTGCGTCGGATGCCGCGGTCTCAGGACGCCAGTCCGCTCTCGCGCAGCCAGGCGATCGTGCGCCTCATGCCCTCCGCGAAGTCGACCGCCGGCGCGTAGCCGAGCACGCGGTGCGCCTTCTCGATCGAGTAGCCGCCCGGCTTCGCGATCATATACACGCTGGCGGGGCACATCTCGGTGGCAACCCCGAAAGTCCGCGTCACCCGGTAGATCAGGCCGCTGAGGCGCAGCAGGGTATTGCGTCCGAGCACGCGGGGTTTCTTGCCGGCCAGCTCGAAGAGCGGGGCGAAGAAGTCGCGCGTGAGCATACGCACGCCGCCGCCGATGTTGAACGCGTGCCCGCGGCCCGCATCGACGGCGCCGGCGCGTATCACGCCTTCGACGAGGTCGTCGATGTACACCGGGTTCCAATATCCAGTGGCCGGGAGGAACATTTGACCGGCCTTGATGAATTGAAACGGCAGGACGATGTTGGCGCGGGCGTGTGGTCCGTAGATGTCGGTCGGCCGCACCACGGTGGCCGCAACCTCGCCGGCGGCGTGCGCCTGCCAGACGACCTGTTCACCGGCGACTTTGCTCTCGCCGTAGTGGAAGCCGTCGCCGTCAGGGTGCAACGGGTGGCTTTCCTCGACGCCGTCGGGAAAGTCGACGATGGAGTAGGCATCAACCGAAGAGAAGTGCACCAGGCGCGCCACGCCCGCGCGTGACACCGCTTCCACGACGCGGCGGGTGCCCAGGACGTTGGTGCGCCAGCACGCATCCCGGCTGGCGATATTGGACACCACCGCGGCCGTGTGCACGGCCAGGTCGCAGCCGGCGCAGAGCCGTTGCCATGCGCCCGGGCTGGCGATGTCGCCGGCCACGACGTTGAGGGCCGAGTCAGGCCGCACGTCGACACCGCACACCTCCGCGCCGAGCGCGCGGTAGCGGGCGGCGAGCGCCGTGCCCACAAAACCCAGCGCGCCCGTGATAAACACGCGACGCGGTATTCGCACACCCGGCTGTCCCAACCCATCGTTTTCCATCGGCCCTCCCGTTTCTTCGTTGCCGTTCCTTTCGCCGAGAGTGGACGTGCGAGTCAACTGCGATTCGATGGCCTGCAGCCGGCGTCTCTTCTGTGGCCCGCTCCCGCTGGTCGCTAGGCACCAAGTCCGACAGGCTCATGGGTGGCGCGTCACGCGGAGGGGCGGAGATCCTCCCCGGGCACTTCATGCCGCCCAACTGCCTGCTTTACGTTCGGTGCCATCGGCGTTACGTACGGCCCATGCTCAATCGACTCCTCCGAGATCCGCCTGACGCAGGTGAGCGCTTCGCGCCTGCGCCTGTCAAGGCGGCGGAACACAGCGGTTGCGCGCAAGGAGACCGTGATGGAGATCCGCGACGGAATCGTGGGAGCGATTGGCGGTACGCCGCTCATCAAGCTGCGCCGGCTTTCGGATGCAACCGGTTGCACCTTACTGGGGAAAGCGGAGTTTCTGAACCCGGGGGGCTCGGTCAAGGACCGTACTGCACTGTTCATGCTGCTCGATGCCGAGCGGCGGGGGGCCCTTCAACCCGGCGGCGTCGTTGTCGAGGGCACGGCCGGAAATACCGGTGTCGGACTGGCGTTGGTGGGCAACTCGCGGGGCTATCGCACTGTCATTGTAATTCCTCAGACCCAAAGTCAGGAGAAGAAGGACATCCTCAGACTGTGCGGAGCGCGGCTTGTGGAGGTGCCGGCGGTGCCGTACCGCGATCCGCAGAACTACGTGCACGTCTCCGAGCGGCTTGCCGCTGAGCTGGCGCCGCAGGAGCCGAAGGGGGTGCTGTGGGCGAATCAATGGGACAACCTGGCCAACCGCCGGGCGCATTTTGAAACGACGGGGCCAGAGATCTGGCAACAGACGAGCGGTCACATAGATGCCTTCATCTGCGCCATCGGCACCGGAGGAACCCTCTCCGGAGTGGGACTCTTCTTGAAGGAGCAGCGCAAAGAAATCGTGGTCGCCCTCGCGGATCCGATGGGGGCTGCAATGTACCACTGGTTCAAGCACGGAGAGCTCCGCGCCGAGGGTGATTCGATCACGGAGGGCATCGGCCAAGGTCGCGTGACCGCCAACGTGGCGGGGACGCCCGTCGACGAGGCGTTCCAGATCCCCGATGACGAGGCGCTGCGGATTCTCTTCGACCTGCTTCAATACGAGGGACTCTGCCTGGGCGGTTCTTCGGGAATCAATCTGGCCGGAGCGGTGCGCCTGGCACGGCAGCTCGGTCCCGGGCACACCATCGTCACGATCTTGGCCGATTCCGGCATGCGCTACCAGTCGAAACTTTTCAATCCTGCGTTTCTGCGCATGAAGGGTCTCCCCGTGGCGGAGTGGCTTGCGTCATCGCCATGAGCGCGTCCCCTTCGCTGGCCCGTCTGTCCGCGCAGCCGCTGAGTGCGGGTTGATGCGGGTTCCACCGTCTCTGGCGACGAAGCCATGGCACCGCGGTGTTCGTCGCGCACCGACGAGGAGATGCTCCGTTCCGAAATTGGTAGCCCGCAGCGACCCAACGGGGAGCGGGCCATCGAATGTATGCCGTCCGCAGGACTCAAGTCCGCTTGAACAGCCGCTCCAGATCGGTGCGCGGCAGCGTGATGTATGCCGGACGACCGTGCGGGCAGTTGCCGGCGAACTCGACGTTGTCCATCGAGACCAGCAGGGCGCGAATCTGCTCGGGGGTCAGGCTTTGGCCGACGCGCACGGCGCTGTGACACGCCAGGCGCGCCAACACCGATTCCGCGGCTTGTGTCATGCGCCGCGAACGGCCGACGTCGGTGAGCTCTTCGGCGAGATCACGCACCAGCGTCGCCGGGTCGTTATCGCCCAACAGCGCCGGCACGGCGCGCACGGCAAAGCTGCTGCCGCCGAACGGCTCAAGCTCGAATCCCAGGCTTTCCAGATCGGCAAGATGCTCGACAACCAACGGCGCGGCTTGGGCGCCAACGTCGACGATGACCGGAATGAGCAAACGTTGTCGCGTCACGCCACCATCGGCGTACGCGTGCCGCAAGCGCTCGAAGGTCACCCGCTCGTGCGCGGCATGCTGGTCGATCACTACCAGCGACGCGCCGCTTTCGCAGATGAGATACCCTTCGAAGACCTGGCCGATAACCCGCAGGTGGGTAAAGAACCCGGGCGCCGCACCAGCGGACAACGCCCCGGCCGGTGCCATTGCGGGCTCGCGCCCAACGTGCGGGAACGACGCCGGCGGTGTCGGCAACGGAGGCGGCACGGTGAACGGACGCGGCGCGGCCCCGGCCACCGGCGGCGCGGCCGGCGACGGTGTAAATGGCACCAGCCGTAGCGGCGCATCCGGACGCGGCGAGCGCAAGGCAATCGGGATCTGGGCTGCGGCCGGTGGGCTTGCCGCCGGCGACCCCAAAGCCGCACCGGTATCGGGCGCACTTTGTGGCGGCGTATGGGTGCGCAAGCGCTCCATCACCGCACGCGAGATGAGATCATGCACCGCGCCGCCGCGGCGGAAGCGCACCTCCGATTTGGCCGGGTGTACGTTGACGTCGACCTCATCGGGCGTGACGTCAATGAACACCACCGCGGCCGGGTAGCGGCCATGCATGAGCAGTGTGCTGTACCCGGCGACCAACGCATGGCTCACGAGCTTGTCGCGCACGTAACGGCCGTTGACGTAGGTGAAGATCTGCCGCGGCGTCGGCACGCTGAAATGCGAGCCGGTGAGCCAGCCGCGGATGGCGCCGGCGGCACCGCGCCCGTGAAACGGCAGCAGCAAGCCAGCACGCTCGCGGCCGTAGACCTGCGTGACGCGTTCGACGGGATCACTGACCGCGGGATATTCCGCCAGCGTGCGCGTGCCGTGCTTGAGCGAAAACCCGACGGCCGGCCACGCCAGCGCGGTGCGTGTCACCAGCTCGGTCACATGTCCGACCTCGGTCGCCGGCGCCTTCAAGAACTTGCGACGCGCCGGCGTGTTGCCGAACAGGTCGACGACCTCGATGCGCGTCCCCGGCGCCGTGCCGACGCTGCGCACGTCCTCGACGGCGCTGCCGCGCACCAGCACCTGCGTCCCGCTGAGGTCGCCGCTGCGCCGCGTAATGAGGCTCGTCGTCGAGACCGCCGCGATGCTGGCCAGGGCTTCGCCGCGAAAGCCCAGCGTGGTGATCCGGAATAAGTCGTCGGCGCAGCGCACCTTGCTGGTCGCGTGGCGCGCGAAAGCGCGCACCGCGTCGTCGGCGCTCATGCCCTCGCCATCGTCGGCGACGGCGATCACGCCGATGCCCGCATCTTCGAGCTCGATGCGGATCTGCCGCGCCCCCGCGTCGAGCGAGTTTTCCACCAGCTCCTTGACTACCGAGGCCGGGCGCTCCACCACCTCCCCGGCGGCGATCTTGTCGGCGACCTCCGGCGGTAGGATGTGGATGCGTGCGGACGCTGACAACGCGGTTTCCATATGCCTCAAAGCATATAGTCGGACCGCTTGCGCGCCAAGAGCGCGTCGACCTCGGCGCGTGTCGCCTCGAACCCCTTGCGGCCGACTTGCCCGTAGATGAGGCGCTTGCCCGCTTCGACGCCCGGCTGGTTGAACGGGTTGATGCGATACAGGCCACCGGCAAAGACGACCGCCACTTCAAAGAGATAGAACAGTTGACCGAGCGTGAACGCGTTGATCTGCGGCACCGTCAGCGTGATCACCGGCCGTCGCTGAGTGAGCAGCACCGCTTCGGTGGCACGCTGCTCCAGGTTCAAAAGTGCCCCCAGGCCGGTGCCGCCCAGGCAGCCAAGCGCATCGAGATCGGCGTAGGCCGCCGGCACCGGCAGCTCACGGCCGTGGTCGTCGACGCGCAGCATGCAGATGACCTTGTCGGACGGCCCTTCGGCGAACAGCTGTAGCAGCGAGTGTTGATCCGTGGCCCCGACCGCGGTCAGCGGCGTCTGCCCCACGTGTGCCGCCACGCCTTCGAGGGTCTCCGCCTTCCCCAAGCTTTCCGCCCACAGCTGCGCAAACCACGCAGCGAACCAGCGCAGCCGATCGCTGTAGGGCATCAGCGCGACGATGTGTTGCGCGTGCCGCGTGTCGGCCAGATACAGCAATGTTCCCAGGAGGTGGCCCGGGTTTTTCCAGAGATCAGCCTCCTGGCAACGCGCATCCATCCACGCCCCGCCGGCAAGCAGATCGTCGACACGCACTCCGGCGAAGGCTGCCGGAAACAGTCCGACCGAGGTGAGCACACTGAAGCGCCCGGGCACCCCCGGTGGAATGACCAGGTCGCGGAAGCCTTCGTCGTGCACCACCTGGCGTAGCACGCCATGCTCGGCGTCGGTGTTGATCACCACGCGTTTGGCGTAGTCGACGGCGCCGAGCTGCCGCAGCAGCAGATCACGCACGATGAGAAACTGCGCCATCGTCTCCGCCGTCTCACCGGATTTGCTAATGACGTTGAACGTCGTGCGCGTCAGGTCGAGGCCGTCAAGCAACGCGCCGAACGTCCACGGGTCGACGTTGTCTGCAACCACGACGCGCGGGGTCGCGGCCCCCAACGCGTCGATCAGCGTCCGCGTACCCAGTGCGGAGCCACCGATCCCAAGAACGACCAGAGTATCGCTCTCGGCGCGCACGGCCGCGGCCAGTGCCTTGATCCGTACCAGCGCGTCCTTCTCGTAGGGCAGCCCATAGAATGGAAGCTCACCGGCACTGCGCCGGCCCTTCAGCGAATGGGTGATCTCGGAAGTACGCGGCGCCAACGCGTCCACTTCGTCGCGTGTCACGCCCGCGCTGCCGCTTGCATCGGCGATGATCCCGTTCAGGTCAAGCCGCACGCTCATCTGCTCGCGCGCGGCGCGTCGCCGATAGTCCGGCATGCCGGCGTTACTAACACCGAGGGGGGGGGCTTACAAGGAAGGCCACGGACGAGTGACAAGTGATGAGTGACGAGAGCGGGATAAACAGCCCTCTTGCTCGTCACTGGTCACTCGTCACTGCCCCTGGTACCTCGTCACGAGCTCCCCCTTGCGTACTTTGCCGCTGGGCTCGCGCGGGAGCCGGTCGACAAGCTCGATGCGGCGCGGACACTTGTAGTGCGCCAAATCGCGGCGGACAAAAGCGATGATGTCGGCGGCGGCGGCGCGCTCCCCGGCTCTCAGCTCGACCACCGCCAGCACCGTCTTCCCCATCTCCGGGTCCGGAATCCCGACGACCGCGACGTCGGCGATTTGCGGATGCTGCATCAACACACTCTCCACCTCGGCAGGATAGACGTTGGCGCCGCCGGTGATGATCAAGTCAGTGCGCCGGTCGGCAAGAAACAGATAGCCGTCGGTGTCGAGCGCGCCGAGGTCGCCGGCGGTGAAGAAGCCGTCGCGGAAGGCGCTGCGGTTCTTCTCGTCGGCGTTGCGATACTGAAAGCCCATGTGCGGCCCCTTTACGTAAACCAGACCAATCGTGCCCGTGGGGCACGGGTTGCCTTGCTCGTCGAGGATGCGCAGCGCGTGCCCCGGCCACGGCCGGCCGACGCTGCCTGGTTTCTGTAGCCATTCCTCCGCGGTGATTTTCGTGAACCCACTCTCCGACGCCCCATAGAACTCGATCACGCTGTTGGGCGGGAAGACGTGCATGATGCCACGCTTCACCGGCGCCGGGCACGGCGCCGCTGAATGCAGGACCATTCGCAGCGACGACAGATCGGGGCGGCGCCCGGCGCCGTTGTCGAGCTGCAAAATGCGACTGAAGTGGGTGGGCACCATGAATGTATTGGTTGCGTGATGTCGCTCGATGAGACGCAACGCCTCGGCCGCGTCGAAGCGCGGCATGATCACCACAGTTGCGCCGATGAGCACGTGCATGGTCGCATAGCTTGCCGGGCCGGTGTGGTACATCGGCCCGGCCAGCAAGTGGACATCGGCGCCGGTGAAGCCCCAGAGTTGGGCAACGCCGAGGATGGTGAGGTGGGCCCGCGCCGGATCGCTGGCGCGCTCGACCCCCTTCGGGCGGCCGGTGGTGCCCGAGGTATAGATCATCACGTTGAAGCCGCCGCCGACGAAAGCGCCCGCGGGCTCGGTCGCGCTCGCGTCGGCAAGCATCGCTTCGTACGACCGCCCACGCCACGGCGCATCGGCGCCAACCACCCACACGGCAGCGTCGGCAAACGCCAGCTCATGCATGGCGCGATCGACTTCCGCCGCGAGGTCGGGCGCACCAACGATCACCTTGGCGCGCGAGTCGGCAACCAGGTAGGCGATCTCCGGCCCCTTCATCCGGTAGCCCACCGGCACGAGCTGCGCGCCGAGCTTGCCGACGGCCTCGAGCACTTCGAACCATTCGAAGCCGTTGTGCAGCACGGCGGCCACGGCATCGCCGACGCCGACTCCCGCCCGCCGCAGCGCGTGCACCAGACGGTTCACGCGCGCGTTGAGCGCGCCGTAGCTGAGCGTCGCGTTGCCCATGATGAGCGCCGGCTTGTCGGGATACGCCTGCGCGTGATGCGCAAGACCTACGGATTGGGGATCGATTGGCATGGGTCCACTCCTTTTGCCTCTGTTCCGCCGCGGCCGGCAGAGACTGATACCCCAGCGCGCTCGATAGCCGCAATCAAAATGAGAATCACGAAACACGAAAGCGGGAAAAGACGAAATGGGAAGGTTTCTCGACTCTCTCTCTTTCGTGCTTTCGAAATTTCGTGCTTTCGTGATTCTCTGCTGTCTCCTGTCCGCCCAGCTTGCTCGCAGGAGGTCGGCCCGATACAGAGGCGGTCATGGCGCAGACAAAATTGCTGGGCTCACCCGCGCTCGCCCGCCGCCTCGCGGCCTTGCGGCGCCGCGGGAAGCGCATCGTGTTCACCAACGGCTGCTTCGATCTCATTCATCCGGGGCATGTGCGCTATCTGCGCAAGGCGAAGCAGCTTGGCGACGTGTTGGTGGTGGCGCTCAACAGCGATGCTTCGGTGCGGCGGCTGAAGGGCCCGACACGGCCGCTGGTGCGCCAGCGCGATCGCTGTGAGGTAATGGCGGCGCTGGAGATGGTCGATTTCGTCACGCTGTTCAATACCGAGACGCCCTACACGCTGATTGCGCGCCTGCAGCCCGACGTGCTGGTGAAGGGCGGCGACTGGTCACCCGACCGCATCGTCGGCGCCGACCTCGTGCGCGCCCGGGGCGGCACGGTGCGCTCGCTGCGCTTCGCGCCGGGATATTCGACGACGCGGCTGGTGGAGAGAATCAGGAAGAAAGTGACGAGTGACGAGTGACGAGAGGGACCGTCCTTGCTGGTCACTGGTCACTCGTCACTGCCCTCACATAAAGAGCGCCATGCCGAGCTGCATGGCGAAGCCGGCATCGCCGGCGAGTTTGACCTGGCCTTGCATGAATGCCATCTGCGGATCGAGCTGGCCGGTTTGCATTTTGGCCGCAGCGTCGGCGGGGATCGTGATCGTCGTCCGCGGCTCGGCGCTGCGTGGCCCGGCGCCGAAATGCATCGTGCAGCTCCACTCCGAGCCGTCGGGCAAGCCGGTGAGCACGAAACGCAACGTGCCGTTGATGGCGCGCACGCGATCGATGCGCGATTTTCCGAGGGGACGGCGGCTGTCGCCGGCGAGGAACCCGGCCATGCCGCCGGTGAAGCGCGCCCAATCCGCCTCGGACAGTGCCATGGTCATGAACGGTTCGGCGACCGGCTGCTCGGACACCGTCATCTCGCCGTTGGCGATATTGACGTAGCACGTCGTGGGCGTCGCCCCGGTGACCTCCCAGGCCATCGTACCCGTCGCCGCGCGCAGATCGTCGAGCTCGCGCTGCGCCGCCGCCAGGCGTTGCTCGACGCCCTTGACGAGGTCGCGAAACCGCGGCGCGATTTGTGCCCGCAAATATTCTCCGGGCGCCGGGACCGTCGCTGGTGTACTGGCTGTCTCTGCCATCTGCGTCCTCCACGTGCTGCATCAAAGCAAGAAACGCGAAGGCTGAAAAGTCCGTTAGCGACCGCCAGCCAGTACGTGCGGGCGTGAGGGCCTTGTGGGCGTGGGGGGACAAGGGCCGGCCCACCTCACGCCCGCAGGCCGTCGAGCCCCATGCCCGCGTCTTTGACTTTCCGTCGGCGCTCAGCTACCCAATGCTCTTCTTTGAGGAGCAATCCATGGCACGAATTTGTGATGTATGCGGTAAACGCCGCTCGGTGGGCAACAGTGTCAGCCACGCGAACAACAAGAGCAAGCGTGTCTGGCGGCCGAACTTGCAGCGCGTCCGCGCGGCGGTCAACGGCGGCGTGCAACGGCTGCTGGTGTGCACACGCTGTCTGCGGTCCAACAAGGTCGCGAAGGCCGCTTGAAAAAGGGCGTGCGGGCTTGAGGGCGTGGTGGCGTGAAGGGGACTGATTGGTCCCACAGGCCCCCAAGCCCGCACGCTCTCACGCCCCTTGGATTGCAATGGCGTCGATCTCGATGCGAGCACCGCGCGGCAGCGCCGCGACACCCACCGTGGCGCGGGCCGGAAACGGCGCATTGAAGACCCGCCCGTAGATCTCGTTGACGCGCGCAAAGTCTCCAAGGTCCACCAGATAGATTGTCGTCCGCACGACGTGCTCGACACCCAGGCCGGCGGCGGCGAGCACGGCGCGTACGTTGGCCAGGACGCGTTCGGTCTCCGCGACGACGCCGCCAGATACCAGCTCGCCGCTCGCCGGGTCGAGCCCGATCTGCCCGGACAGAAAGACCCATTGCCCCGCACGCACTGCCTGCGCGTATGGCCCGATGGCCTGCGGTGCATCGTTGGTCGCAATTGGCTGCTTCATCCCACTCCTCACTCAACTCGCGCCCGTGGCGCGTAGCATGTGGCACGTTGTCCGACGAGCCACGTGCCACCTGCCACACGCGGCGCGCGCGCAACCGAGCTTGACTCACCCACAAGACGTTCTCAACCTCAAGCGCTACCCCCGCGCTCGTGCCACCTTCATCACGCCACGCACCTTGCCGAGCGAGCGGATGACGCGATTGAGCTGGTCGACGTGGTTGACCATCACCTCGAAGCTGTTCACGGCTTTTTTATCCGGGACGCTGTGCATCTGCGCGCGGCTGATGTTGACCCCGGCGCCACTGATCGCCTTGCTCATGTTGGCCAGCAGCCCCGGCTCATCGACGCACATGACCTCGACGGTCACCGGGCGCGGCGTCGCCACGCCTTCGTCCCACACGACTTCGATGCGGCGCTGCGGATCGCTTTCGAGGACGCGCGGGCAATCCACGGCGTGCACGGTCACACCGCGGCCGCGCGTCGTGAAGCCGAGGATGCGCTCGCCGGGCAGCGGATCGCAGCATTTGCCGAAGCGCACCAGGATGTCATCGAGACCGCTCACGCGCACGCCGGGCTTGCTTTGGCGGGCAATGCGGCGGAACAGTCGCTTGAGCGTGCCTTCCTCCGGCGTCGGCCCCTTCTGCAGCGCCTCCGGCGGCAGCAGGTGGCTGAGCACATGGTGCGCGGTGATGCGGCCGTAGCCGATGGCGGCGAGCAGCGTTTCCTCGTCGCGTTGCGAGAGATCGCTGACCAGCTGCGATAGGCGGCCTTCTTTGCGCAGCTTGGCGAGATCGAGGCGATAGCGGCCGAGGTCGCGTTCGAGGATCTCGCGACCGACGGCGACGCTGCGCGCGCGCTGTTGAAACTTGATCCAGTTGCGGATCTTCTGCTTGGCCCGGCTGGTGATGACGAAGTTCAACCAGTCCTTGCTTGGCGTCTGATGCGCCGTGGTGATGATCTCCACCGTGTCGCCGCTGCGCAGCCGATAGCGCAACGGCACCATGCGGCTGTTGACCCGCGCCCCCGAACAGTGGTGGCCAACTTCGGAGTGGACGCGGTAGGCGAAGTCGACGACGGTCGAGCCCTCGGGAAAGTTGAGCAGGTCGCCTTTCGGGGTGAACACGAAGACCTCCTCGCTGAACAGGTCTTCCTTCACCGAGCGCAAGAACTCCTGCGGATCCTGCACGTGCTGCTGCCACTCGAGCAGCTGCCGCAACCAGGTGAAGTGTTGGGCATCGGCGCCGGCGACGCGTTTCCCGCCCTTGTAGAGCCAGTGCGCGGCGATGCCCGATTCGGCGACGCGGTGCATCTCGTGCGTGCGAATCTGCACCTCCATGCGCTCGCCGTATGGACCGATCACCGTGGTGTGCAGCGACTGGTACATGTTCGCCTTGGGGAGGGCGATGTAGTCCTTGAAGCGTCCGGGCACCGGCTTCCAGCTGCTGTGCACGACACCGAGCGCTTCGTAACACTGGGTCACCGAGTCGACGACGACGCGGAACGCCACCAGATCGTAGATCTGATCGTAGAGCAGATTCTGCGCCTGCATCTTCTGGTAGATCGAGTAGAAATGCTTCGGCCGGCCGGTGACCTCGGTCTCGATGCCGTCCTCCTCGAGGCGCTTCGACAGCACGGTGATGACTTCCTGAATGTAGCGTTCACGCTCCGCTTTCTTCTTGGCGACATTGCGTTTCAGCTGGTAGTACACTTCCGGATGCAGGTAGAGGAGCGAGTTGTCCTCCAGCTCGCTTTTCATCCAATAGATGCCGAGGCGATGCGCCAGCGGCGCGTAGATGTCGAGGGTTTCCTGCGCGATGTCGTGCTGGCGCTCGGGCGGCAGCGAATCCAGCGTACGCATGTTGTGCGTGCGGTCGGCGAGCTTCACCAGGATGACCCGGATGTCGCGCGCCATGGCGACGATCATCTTGCGGAAATTCTCCGCCTGCTTCTCCTCGCGGCTGCTGAAGCTGATCTGGCTGATCTTGGTGACGCCGTCGACCAGCTGGGCAACCTCGGTTCCAAAAGCACTCTCAATCTGGTCCAGCGTGGTCAGCGTGTCTTCAACGGTATCGTGCAGCAACGCCGTCGCGATACTGGGGATGTCCAGCTTGAGCTCGGTAATGATGCCCGCCACCTCGACCGGATGGATCAGATAGGGTTCGCCGGATTTGCGCTTTTGGCCCTTGTGGACCGTGGCGGAGAAGTCGTAGGCGCGACGGATCAGCTCGGTGTCGGCGCCGCTGTCGTAGCTGCGCACCCGTTCGATGAGGCTATTGATGTTCATCGGTTCGCGAGCCGACCGCCTGCGGGCCGAAGCGTTCGACGGCGCGGGCCAGGATCTGCTCGGCGAGCGCTTCGGGGTCCTGGCGATCGCTATTCAACACCAGATCGTAAATTGCGATATCGTCGAGGTCAAAGCCATAAATCTCGCGGTAGCGCTTGGCATCCGAGCGCTGCCGCGCGTCATTCAAGCGCAGCACGGTTGCCGGGTCCTTGCCCTCGCGTTGCGACACCCGTTGCGCGCGCACGTGATCGCTGGCGGTGAGCCACACTTTGAGCGCCTCGGTACCTTCCTGCACGGTGAGGAAGCCGGCCAAACGCCCCTCCAGCACGAAGCCGCCGCGGCGCGCGTAGGCAGCCATCGTTGCGTCCAATTGCCGGTCGATGCGGTGATCGCGCTCCGCCAACTCGTTGAACTGTTCCAGCGTGAGGCCGCGCCCTTCGGCTTCCTTGCGGAACAGATCGCCGGCATAGATGAGCGGCACGCGCGCCCGTTGACTGAGCAAGCGTGCCACGGTTGTCTTTCCACTGCCCGGCAGCCCGGAGATCGTAATCAGCATCGCTCGGATCTTACAGGCATCCTGGCAGCGCGACAACGGCGCGTTTGGCAGATCGCCGATTGCCTCGCCAGCGGACGCAAGCGGAGTGACGTTCGACGATCACCGCTATGCGCGCCGGGTAGCCGGCTTCGCGGACTGGCTTTGCGCGCCAATTCGACGGCACGTCCCTCGATACGCCGCCAAGAGAAGAGAGCATCTCGGGATGAACGGATGCTGTGTTGATTCTCAATGATATTTCCCCGTTCGTCCCGAGTGCGCGGTCTTCTCACGCGCCGTATCCAGGGACATCTCGGATCGGCGGGCAAAGCCTCTCGGACTTGGCAGCTCCCGAGCGACCAACGGGAGTGGCCGCCGCCCCTCGTCATTCCTGTTTGTAGGCGTTCAAGCGGTTGTAGAGCGTCTTGACGCTGATCCCGAGAACCTCGGCGGTCTTCTGCTTATCGCCGTCATAGTGCGACAGGGTTTTCATGATGAGCTGCCGTTCGGCCTCGGCCGCCGAGGTTCCGACGGGGACATGCACGCTCGGGCCGGCAGGTGCGGCCGGCGTCGACGGATACGGAGCAATGCCGCCGACCTCTTCGGGCAAGCACTCAGGGGTAATCTCACTGTCCGCAAGGATGAAGGCACGATGCACGGTATTCTTCAGCTCACGCACGTTCCCCGGCCAACGATGCTTGCGCAGGCGATCGAGGGTGGCGGCGCTGATCTGTTTGCCGGTCTCTTGTGCCTTGTTGAGCTCCTGCAGAAAGTGATTGACCAGCAACTCGAGGTCGCCGGGACGCTCGCGCAGCGGTGGTAGCATCAGCGGAAATACCTTGAGGCGATAGAGCAGATCCTCGCGCAGCTTGCCGTCACGCACCGCGTCCTCGGGGACTCGGTTGGTCGCGGCGATCATGCGCACATCCACCTCGATCGGGCGCTCGCCGCCGATACGCACCAGCGTTCCGGTCTCCAGCACGCGCAACAGCTTCACTTGCAGCTCCACCGCCATCTCGGTGATTTCGTCGAGGAACAAGGTCCCCCCGGAGGCGCGCTCGAACACCCCTTTGTGCGTGCGCTCGGCACCGGTGAAGCTGCCGCGCTCGTGGCCGAACAGCTCGCTCTCGATGAGGTTCGGCGACACCGCGCCGCAGTTGATCGGCAGAAACGGCGCCTTGCGGCGGCGGCTCAGCTGGTGCACGGTTTGCGCGGCAAGCTCCTTGCCCGTACCGCTCTCGCCGGTGATCAGCACGGTGGCATCGGTCGGGGCCACCCGGGAGATGAGATCGTAGACCTTCCCCATGGGCTCCGAGGCGCCGATCATCGGGCCGAAGCGGCCCAGGCCGCGCAGTTCATCGCGCAGCAACTCGATCTCGTCCTTGAGCTCGCGGGTGCGCTTGACGTTGGTGAGAATGGTGCGCAGGCGGGCGATGTCGACCGGTTTGGTGAGGTAGTCGGCAGCCCCGGTGCGCAGCGCCTGCACGGCGGTGTCGACACTGGCGTGGCCGGTGATCACCACCACCTCGGTGGCGGGACTGCTGCCAGTATCCTTCAGAAAGTCGATGCCGCTGCCGTCGGGAAGCATCAAATCGATGAGCACCAGATCGGGCAGGTGCTCGGCGAAGAGCTCACGCGCGGCGGCCAGGGTACTGGCGGTCGCCGTGGTGAAGCCTTCGAGCTCGACGACTTCGGCCAGTGCGGTGAGTGAATTCAGGTCGTCCTCGACGACGAGTGCGTGCGGCATAGGCGGATCAAGCTCTGGAAGCTGCAGCCGGCAGGTATACCTGAAAACACGTTCCCCGACCAGCAGCGGTCTCAACGCGGATTTCACCCCCGTGCGATTCCACGACCGAGCGCGCGACATAGAGGCCGATGCCGGTACCGCCGCTCTTGGTAGTGAAGTGCATCTTATAAATCTGCGACTGCAGCTCGGGCGAGATCCCCGGTCCGCTGTCCTGCAAGGAGATCCGAATCTGGCTGTCGCCATTTTCCAGATGGACGGCCAAGTGACCGCCGTCGGGCATCACCTCGAGCGCGTTGATGGCAATGTTGAGCAGCGCCTGCTTGAGGCGGTCCCCGTGGCCGGTGAACGGAACCGGCCCTTCTGGCAGCGACGTCTCGACCGTAACGCGTTGGTGCTTCGCTTGCGGGCCGACCAGCATCACCAACTCGCGCACCAGGTCGCGGACGTCGATCACCTGCTGTGGTTCGCCGGTCGGCGACGTGTGCACCAGCAAGGCGCGCAACTGCCGATCGAGCCGCGACACCTCGTCACGCAGGACATCCATGTAGCGCGTCTGCCGCGCGCGGGTCCGTTCGTCGACCGCCTCAGTGTTGGCCGCCAGGGATTCCTTGAGCAGCTCGAGGTTCATCACCATCGCCTGCAGCGGCGTCTTCAGATCGTGCACCACGCCCATATAGAAACGCGTCAGGCCGCGCATCTGGATCGCCAGGCCCAGCTCGTTTTCCAGGGCATCGATCATCTCGCGGCTCTTGACCACCACCAGGAAGCCTTCGCCACCTTCGTCGCTGAGCTCGTTGACCTCCAGCCGCAGCCGGGTGGTCTGGTCGGTGTCCGGCACTTCGATATCGACGTAAGGCGTCGTGCCGTGGGTTGCGGACAGCGCCGACTCGAGCAGGTGGCGGAGGTCGTCCCAGCGCTGCTCGAGCGCACCTGCGCCGTTGCATTTCAACAGCTCGCGCGCCGGGGCGTTGGCGAAGTCGAGGCTCAGATCGGCGCGCACCAACAGGACACCGACGTCCATCACCTTGGCCAGGGCACCCAGACGGCGGGTAGCTTGCGTGCTCTGCTCGCGCGCCTCGCTGAGCTGGGCGCCCACCTTGCGCGCCACCGCCACCGCCTGCGCAAACTCGTCGCGTCCCTCCGCCAACGACACCGGCTCTCCGCCGATGGCACGCTCGAGGGCATGTGTCAGTGCCGCGCCGCGCCGCGTCAGCTGGACGTGCAAGAGCACGCCGAGGCTGGCGACGCCGAGGACGCCGGCCAGCGCCGCCAGGGCAAACTCGCGGCGGGAGCGATAGTAGAGCTTCGCCAGCGGCTGACTGTTGATCGACAATCGCAGGTACCCCAGCAGGCGCGACTGATCCACAAGCGGCACGAAGAGATGATACTGCCCGCCCTGAAACATGACCTTCGTGTCGGCGAACTCGACGTCCCCTTCGTGCCGAAAAATAACCTCCGGAACGGCAAGCTGGCGGCCGATCTCGAGATCGTCGCTGGCGGCCACCTTGCCCGCCTCGTCGACGACGGCGATCGATTCGACCACCTCCGAATGCTCACTGACGTCAGCCACCAGCTGCTCGAGGCGCAGGCGCGCCGCCGGGTCGCCTTGCACCAGATCCTCGACGGCAGATTTTGAAATGGCCGACGCCACCTCTTTGCCGATCATCCGCGCGGTGTTCTGGATCAGGCTGTTGGAGACGGCACGCAACGAGTGACCGACCCACACGGCGACACCGCCCAGGAAGGCCAGGTACAAAGCGAGCAGGAGCAGGACACCCTTTACCGCTAAGCGCATAGCATCACGCGTCTTCCACGGCGCCTGGCACCGACCCTCTACTCCTAGCTCCTGGGTTGAGAAAACGGAAGCCGCACTGTTGCATCGTGCACTCCCGCCATAGGTGCGTGCCGGCAACGCCCACCCGCCGCGGGTGCGCCGTCAGTCCGAGCGTCACCGCGTTAACGACCGCCACTCGACCATCGACCCCTTGTGCTGCAGACGCTTCACGCCCGGACGCATCACGTTACCCGCAAATGGGAGGCACAGGCCTTGCGAGGGTATCGGCGTGATGAACCCGCTCGCCCCGCAGCCCCGCTCAGCACGCATGTTCTCTGCCACGGCACGCGGGTTTTCCATGGTCGAGGTGCTCGTTGCTCTCAGCATCTTCGGCATTCTCCTCAGAACCGCGCTCTCGGATATCCACTCTCCCCGACTGCAAATTGGGACCGCTCAGGCCCAAGTCGTCGCCCAGCTCAGGGTCGCCCGCATGAAGGCGATTACCAGCGTCTCGCACGTCTCCGTCAGCTTCAGCAGCACGACGCAATTCAAAGTCTACCCCATGACCTACAACGGCACGACCTGGACGCTGGCATCGTCGCCGACCAACACGGTGACCCTGCCCAGCGTGGTGACCTTTCCCTCGTCTGCGGTGGGCACCCGGATCGAGTTCAACAGCCGGGGAATGATGGTCGGCTCGACCTCGGTCACCCAGGTCAATCTCAACGACAGCTACGGTCAAACCCGATCCCTGCAAGCATGGCCGTCAGGACAGGTCAATGCCCTGTAAACCCCACCGCAACGACCGCGGCTCGATGCTCCTGGAGGCGCTGGTGTCGATCTGCCTCCTTGGCATCGGCATGGCGGCGCTCAGCGGCTTGATGGTGCAGCACATTCGGGCGGCGGGAACGAACAACCTGCTCACCACCGCCATTGCGCTCGGGGAGCAAGAGCTCGAGGATTTGCGATCACAGGACTACAACACCGGCTTGGTCAGCCGCACGACCACCTCCACGCTCGGGATCACTACGTATACGATCACGACGACGGTGACGGCGGACACTCCGGCACTCAACATGAAGACGGTCAACACGAACGTCACCTGGTCAGGACTCAATGGTTCGCAATCCTATGCGCTCAACACCATCTACACGCAGCTGCAGAACTGACGGCGGCTTTAGCCTCATCGAGCTGCTGGCGGCGATGGGCATCGCCTCGTTGGCGTTCGCCGCGGGCAGCACCCTCCTGAGCGCCGGCCGCTACTTCATGCAAAACCAAGTGCAACGCATCGAAACCGTCCAGGCATTGCGGGCGACGATCGATAGCATGACGCGCGACCTGCGTCTGGCGGGCGCGTGCTTGCCTATCCAAGGCGACTTCAGCCCCATCGACGCCATCAATTCGGGTACGACCGATACGATCACCACGCGTTCCGGTCTGGTGCGACCGAATCTGACTTGTATCTACTCCGCTCTCAGCGCCAACGCTGCACAGAACGCCACCGCCCTCACCGTCACCAGCACCGCCGGATTCCAAATCGGCATGGGCGGCTACATCTTCAACCCCGTCACGCTCACCGGCCAGGATTTCAACATCACCAACATCGTCGGCAACACGCTCACCTCGGACACGCAGATGAATCAGGCATACTCGAGCGCCGCAGGCTCGGCCTCCACAGTCTACGCGACCGAGCGTAGAAGATACACCATCGACAACACCACCAATCCCAGCATCCCCGCATTGACGATCAGCATCAACGGCGGCACGGCGCAGCAGTTCGCGTCCGGTATTGAAAGCATGAACATCCAGTACCGCCTGTTCCGCAACTGCCCGTCCTGCGACACCCTCGACTTGCCGGCGAGCGCCGATTGGCCGCTGCTCAACGAAATCATCCTCAACGTGACAGCACGTTCCCAGAAGACGGATATCTCGGGCAACTATTATCGTCGCAGCGCGCAGTTCATTGCGAAGCCGCGCAACCTGATTCCAACAAGCTAAGACTATGCAATACCAACGTTCCGAGGCTGGATTCATCCTTATTCCCGTCCTGCTGGTCCTGGCCCTGCTGATGGGCCTGGCCGTGGCGCTGAATACCTCGGTGACGATGGATTCAGGCCTGAACGCGGGCTACAACCGGGCCACCGCGGGCTTCTACACCGCCGAGTCTGGCCTGGATGTCGCCATGGACTCCTTCCGCAACCGGTTCCTGCTGTACCAGATCCCGTGCTCCGGAACGTCCAGTTCGTGTTCCGACTTCAATCCGACCACCTATTCGCTCGGCGCGCGCACAGTGAGTTATCAATTGCAGGATCCCGGCGGCAATCCACAGGAGATACTGGTCCCCGCCGGGCACCTGTTCGCCGGACTGAACTCCATCCAATACACCTATCTGGTGAATTCGCAGTCGCTCAACAGCGGCGTGACCGAGGCGTCTGTCGGCGCCGAGTTCAACATCCAGAACATTCCCCTCTTCCAGTTCCTCGCCTTTTACTCCGGCGATCTCGAAATCCTGCCCGGTGCGAACATGACGATGCACGGTCGCGTGCACACCAACGGCGACCTCTACTTGAACTCCGATGCCACGCTGCAGATTACGACCAGTACGCCCATTCCCATCGTTCAGGTGACCTCGAAGGGCGCCATCCATCGCGGCCGCAAGGACACCACCGCGTGCGGCGGCACCGTCCAGGTGATGAGTAGTGGCACGAGTCCAAGCTTGCTGACGATGAGCTGCAGCGGCAACTCCGCGGTGGTCCCCACGCCGACGTTGGCAGCCTGGAAAGGCAGCATGGTGAGCGGTGTGAACAGCATTACAGTACCCACCCCGGGAATCATGGGTCAAAACGGGATGTACTGGAACAATGCGGATTTGCGGATCGCCCTGGTGCTCAACGGGCTTGGCCCGCACAGCATCGTTGCCCTCCAGCAAGACGGCACGACAGACGTCGCCAAGACAGCCCTGCTGAACACGTTCATGAATGATGCAACCTTCAATACAAACAGGAGTGACTTCAAGGGCACCAAACCGCTATTCCTTACGGATGTTCCGTTGCCGACGCCGCCTGCGGCGTACGGGTGCGCCTGCAATCAGAACATCTATCCGCCAACCGGCTGTCCCGCCCAGCAACAAAATTGCTACTGGGGCACGCCGATGCCGACGTTCACTCCCACCTATACACTTGCACCGACCACCACGCGCAATGCGACAACGACCAGGACCCCGCTGCCAACCGCCACCGCCACCCCGACGCAAACCCTGGTAGTCGGTACCCCCACACCAGGCTTCGGCAACGATCACGCGTTTTACAACCTGGACCGCATCTACAGCACCAACACCTGGCTCGCGAAGGCGACGCCAACGCCTTATAATTTCACCCCGCCCGATCTCGGCTCGATGTTCAAGGATGGCGATCCGCGCCGCGGCGGCTTCTACAATTGGCGCGAGAAAACCTGGATGTATCTTTTGAACGTGAATTTGCGGGATTTGCTGGAGTGGAACATCGAATTCAAGGCAACGAACGGTTACAACGCCTTCTTCGATCCAAGCCTCGCCGACAGCAACAACTCGGACCCGACGCACACCGCCAAGGGTGGCCCGGTTATCTACCTCACGGTCATCGGGCCAAACTCAGGCGGCCAGAACAACTACGGCGTACGGATCTTCGGAGGCAGCCCATTGCCGTTCCCAACACCGGCCAATCCGGGCGACCCCACCGGCATCACCATCGTCAGCGATCAAGCCGCCTATGTCGCCGGCGACTACAACGTGAACGGAACGTCCAGTTTCACCGGAACATCGGTTAGCTACATCAAGGAGCCGGCCGCCATTATGGCGGACAGCGTCAATGTCTTGTCCAACAATGCGCTGCAGAAGCCCACACCCGGCTTTGTCGCCGGGCAGTGCATCAACGATTGCCAGAGTGTCGTAACGTTGGGTACCACGGGTTCCGGTCCACGCGGAGCGAAGAACAACACCACCATCAATGCTGCGTTCATTGGCGGCGTGGATGTTACTATGAGCAACATCTATAATGGCGGTCTTGAAAATTATTTTCGCTTTCACGAGGACTGGTCAACCTGGACTCTGAACTATAGGGGGTCGTTCGTGAGTCTCGGAACGCCGAACCATGTGGATGGGCAATGGTGCGGCACCGGTGGATCGAGTACAAGCTCGGCGGTTTCCGGCTGCAACATCTACAACCCTCCGAGCCGGAACTACGACTATGACAGCGACTTCAACGACGTGAGAAATCTCCCGCCGATGACGCCGCGCTTCGTATACGTGCAACAGATCGTCTTTACCGAGAACTTCAACTGATCGCGGCGGCGCCGGTGTCGTGCCCGGTCGCCAGGCGCAGCGGACTGGGCTCGCGGCGCTCGGGCGCGGTGTCCCAGCGGCGCACGGTGCGATCCCAGCTGCCGGAGATGCCCCACTGCCCGTCGGCGCTCAGCGCCACGCCGGTTACCAGGCCCTTGTGGCCGCGGAAGGTACGTACGCAGCGGCCGGTGGACACTTCCCACAAGCGCACGCTGGAGTCCCAGCTGCCTGACAGTGCCCAGTGCGCGTCGGCGCTCAAGCACACCGACGTGACCAGCGCGCTGTGCCCGTCGAAGGTTCGCAGCAACCTTCCCGACTCGACGTCCCACAGCCGCACGCTGCGGTCCCAACTGCCGGAGAGGATCAGGCGGTTGTCGGGGCTGATGGCGACGGCGGACACGTAGTGGCCGTGTCCGGTGAACACTTGCTGGCACTTGCCGGTCTCGATCTCCCAGATGCGCACCGTCTGATCGTCGCCGCCGCTGACCGCCCAATAGCCGTCGGCGCTGCAGCAGACGGATTTGACGGCGCTGGTCAGCCCTTCGAAGGTCCGCACGTGGCGGCCGAGGTTGGTGTCCCACACTTGCAAGGTCATCTGCTCGACGTGCTCGCTGCTGTGAATACCGGCCCACAGAAGCCAGCGGCCGTCCGGGCTCAGGCAGGCGGACGAGATGCGGCCGGAGTGCGTGTCGAAGATGCGCTGGCAGACGCCGCTCGCCGCGTCCCACAGGCGCAACGTCCCGTCGTCGCTGCCGGTGAGCACCAGGGAGCCGGCGGCGTTGAAGCAGACCGTGGACACCGGCGCGCTGTGTCCCTCGAAGACGCGTGCCGGAGCGGCGGCCACGATATCCCATAGGGTGACCGTGCCATCGTAGCTGGCCGAGACCGCGTCCCGCAGGTTGGCACTCAACGCCAGCGCCGTGACGTACTCGCGATGCTCGCCGACGATCGCCGGCGGCGCTGGCGCGCTCCCGTATGCGGCGCGCAGGCGATCGCGTGCGACGCAGATTTCGACCACGTCCGGCCGGGCCTGATGCGCTTCCTCGAGCGCTGCCTGGGCCGACTCGAGATCGCCACGTTCCTGATTGACCAGAGCGAGCAGGAGGCACACCTTCCAGCGTTCGGCGCGCGGCACCAGGACAGCACCGAGATCCTCGAGGACGGCCTCGTCGGTGAGCCCGCCGCGGCGCCAGGCCGTGACGTCGCGATTGAACCAGACTTCCAGGCACGTCGGGTCGGCAGCCAGCGCCGAGGCCCACGCCGCTTCGGCGTCGGTCTCGTTGCCCATCCGGTAGTAGGAAACGGCCTTGGTGTTCCATTCGGCCGCCTGCTGCGCCGGGTCGGCGACCTGGCCGCCGGGGGCGCCGAAGAGGTTCTCGTAGAGCGCGCTGAGATCATATCGCACCGCCTCGATGCCGGCGGGGCGGCGGAACGGCGCCCACTCGACGCAACGCCGCAGCAGGCCCAACAGCGCCTCCGGCGGCGCCTCGCCGTTCAACAACGTCTCGCCGCTGGGCAGAGGGCACGGCGCACCGGCGGTGTTGGCATACGGCTGCCGCCCGAAGAACAGCTCATAGAGGCACACGCCGAGCGCAAACACATCCGCGGCCGGCTGCGCCGTGTACCCTGCCGCCCAGCGTTCCGGCGCGATGTACGTGGGCGCGCACAGAAGCGGGCGCGTCACCGTACTCGGCTGCGGAGTCACCGGTGCCGGTGGGGGCGCAGGTACCACCGGCGTGGATGCCAGCTTCAACGTCACAGGCGTCGCGGACGCCAGCGCCGCGGGCGGAGGCACCGCCGCCAATTCGGTATGCGCGCCCGCGGCGATCGCCATATCGAAGTCGGACAGCTTCACCGCACCTTGAGAAGAGATGAGAATGTTATCGGGCGCGAGACTGCCGTGAATGACACCGCGGCTGTGCGCATGCTCCAGTCCCTGGCAAATGTCGATGGCAACGTTCAACGCTACTTGCAGATCGGTATTCCGCGTGCGCTTCATACCGGCACGCAGACTGGCGCCGCCGACGTACTCGGTGACCGCCAGGGGAATGCCATCGAACGACTGAACGCTGTAACACGACGCGATGTTCGGATGCACTCCGAGGCCGGCCCAGCGCTCGGCGCTGGCCAACCATTCGCGCAGCATGCCCGGCACGGTCGCCAGTTGCGCGCTGGGTAACTTGATCATGAGATCGATGTCCCATTGCCGATGGTGCGCCAGGTAGGTGGTACGCAGATCGCCGGCGTCGACGACTTCGATTACGTCATACGCCTCCGCAATGCAGTCGCCCGCCGCGAAGCTCGGAATCGTTTCGGCGCTCGCCCGCACGACGCGGCGGACGGGGGCGCTCGCCAGGCGCGGGGCCGGTGTTTCGACCACACGCCGCCGCGGCGCGTTGCGGATCTCCTCAGCCTGTGCGGCCGTCTCGTCAGCGTCCGGGTCGTCGGCCGGTGGCGCCACATCGAACGCCAGATAGCGGTGCATCCACCACAACACCCGGCGGCGCAGGGCCGTGGTCCGCTGGCGCCACGTGCTCTTCTTCGGTTGACCCGCCTCGCTTGTCACGACCTACGCTTCATTTCCGCCGGCATTCTTGATCGACGCGGCCGGAAGTACAAGCGGGAAATCAGTGCTGAGTCCTGAAGACAAGGCCTGAGTGCTGAGTCCTGAGTGGCTCTTCTTGCCGAACTGGTGACCACAACCAGCTGAAACAGCTATAGTCGCGGGCTGCTGCCGCGATGCCGCCGTCCTTACTCAGGACTCAGCACTCAGGACTCAGGACTTATTTCAGGACTCAGCACTGCTCTTCGCAGCTCGGGGTTGCCGAGTTGGCCGCAGGCGCCCATCAAGTCGCGGCCATGGGTGATGCGGCGTTTGACGAAGATGCCGTGCGCGCGCAAGCGGCGCAGGAAGGCAAAGATGGTCGCCTCGCTCGGTGCCGCGTAGGGCGCATCGCGCTGCGGGTTGTAGGGAATCAGATTGACCACGCACGGCAACGGCCGGCACCACGCCGCCACTTGGTCGGCGTGCTCGAGCGCATCGTTCACGTCCTTGAGCATGACGTATTCGATGAGGTAGCGCCCTTTCCGTCCCAACGGATACTCCAGCAACGCCCGCTGCAGCTCGGCGAGCGGCATGCCACGATTGATCGGCATGAGCGCATCGCGCAGCCGATCGTTCGGCGCATTCAGCGAAATGGCCAGGCGCAGGTTGGCCCACCCGGGCCCGTCCGGCGTGCCCCCCGGCCGGCGGCGATCAGGCTCGCGCCGCGAGCGATCAGGCCCGCGCCGCGAGCGATCCGACACGCGCCGTGAGTGATCCGACACGCGCCGTGTGCAATCTTCCTCGGCCCGCACCAGCGCCGCGAGCTTGCGCAGGCCGTCGATACGGCCGACGGTGGAGACCGTAATCTGCGACAGCGGAAAGGCCAGGCCGTTGGGCTCTTGGAGGACGCGAATGGCCTGCACGAGGTTGTCGAAGTTGTCGAGCGGCTCACCCATCCCCATGAACACGACATTCTGGATGCCGTCTCCGAAATACCGGTACGGGTGCCGCGCCGGCGGCGTGCTCTGCTGCATGACGGCGCGCGCCACCAGACGCTGGGCGACGATCTCGGCAGCGCTGAGATTGCGCAACCAGCCCATGCGGCCGGTCTCGCAGAAGGTGCACGCCATGCGGCAGCCGATCTGCGACGATAGACAGAGGGTGTACCAATCGGTGCACCGATAGCTGTGCATCGGGATGATCACCGACTCGGTCTCCAGCCGCGCGTCGCGCTGGTCACCGGCAGGGAGACAAAACTTGACGACGCCGTCCTGCGTTTCGCTGCGCGTGACCGACGGCAACGTGAGGCCCACGCCGTGACGCATCAGCTCCAGGTATTCGTGCCGCAGCGCTTGCGGGTGCGTGCCGCGCGATGCCGCGTAGTCGGCGAGCGTCATGCCGAAGACGGGCGTGGGGGCGTGGGGGCCTGAGCGCGTGGGAGGGTTCATCGGCAAAAGCGGTTCGCGGTTAGGCGGTTGGCGGTTAGGGGGCGGATTGGTTTTCCAACCGCCAACCGCCTAACCGCGTAACCGCTTCTCGATCCTACCATTTGGCGTAGTGGCTCTCCATGTAGCCGAGCAGATTGGTGACGGTGATACGCTCGCCCGCCGCGGTTTCGACCCAGCCGTTGTAGCGGCCGCAGAGCTGGTTGAAGTTGGAGGCCACGATCCAGGCGTTGATGTTCACGGCGTGCTTGGCTTCGGGAACGAACTCGAGGTGCAGGCGGCCATCATAGGAGCGCACCCGCCACGGCTGCATGACGTCGCGCCGGTCGTGCTCAAAGATCACCGTGTCGAGCTTGTGCAGCTGGCCATCGACCCAGAAGCAGTTCTCCGTGAAGCTGGTTTCGTTGACACCGCACGACACGTTCACACCCAGCACACGCCCACCGGCGACGCCGGCCAGACATCCCCAGTTCCAGAACGTCTCGCGCCGCATGTAGCCGGCGCTCCAGTCGTGATGGCCGCGCGCGCCGACGGCCGCCAGGTCGACACTGCGTCCGTCCCAGCGCAGCGTGCCGGAGACCGTGTGGCCGGCGGTCTTGCGCGCATACACCCAGCCCGTCGCTCCCGCGGGCGTGCAGATGTACATCGGCTGGATGGGGGGGTCGGCTTCGTCAAAAACAGCGTCGATGGCGAGGCCGTCGGCGAATTTCACTTCAAGCCGGCGGGCGCGTGGGCCTGCGGCCGGCGTCTTTTCTATGGACCGCTCCCGTTGGTCGCTAGGGGCTGCCACGTCCGAAACGGTCATGACGATATGGTTGCGGCCGGAGCGAAATGAGGCGCTGCCGGTTTCAGGCTGCTGGTCGCAGTGCACGCCGATGCTCAACGGCATCTGGAAGCTCGCTTGATGGAAACGTCGCGTCGCCGGCTCGTACACGTAGACAAAGCTGGTGTTGGCGTATTTCAGATCGGCGATGGCACAGCCGAACACCACGGTTTCCGAGAGCGCCCCGAGGAACTGGAACTGATTGAAGCCAAAGTGTCGCCGCAACCGGCCGGCACGCCGACCGAACGGGTCGCGTAAATCGAAATCGCGGTAATTCACCTCATCGATGGGCTCGGCAAAGATGCCGCAGCGGACATCGCCTTGTGTATCGATGAGGCGCGAAGGAACCTGACCGTTTGAGGATTTGAGAATTTGAGGATTGGAGGATTGGGAAGACCTCATCAATTCTCCAATTCTGCAAACCTCAAATCCTCCAATTCTCGTCAGCCCTTGACGCGGCCCATGAAGCGGCCGTCGCGGGTATCGACCTGCACGGCGTCGCCACTTTCCAGGTAGGCCGGCACCTGGATCACGACCCCGGTTTCAAGCGTGGCGGGCTTGGTTTGCGCCTGGGCCGTGGCACCTTTGATCGCCGGATCGGTCTCGCGGATCTTCAGAACGATAGACTGTGGCAGCTCGATGTTCATCACGCTGCCTTTGAAAACCACCGAACGGATGCCGGCGAGCCCTTCGAGGAGGTAGCCCGCGTCGTCGCCCAGCGCCTCGGCGCTGAGCGTAAACTGCTCGTACGACTCGGCGTCCATGAAGTGGTAGCCGTCGCCGTCGGTATAGAGATATTGCACCGCACGAAACTCGATTTGCGCCTCGCCGATCTTTTCGCTCGTCTTGAAGGTGCGATCGAAGACGTTGCCGGTGCGCAGATTGCGGATCTTCGCCTTCACCAAGGTGCTGGCGCCGCGCGCCGACGGCGATTGAAAGTGCACGTCCATGATCAAATATGGATCGCCGTCGATCTCGATCCGCAGGTTCCGTTTGAATTCGTTGGCCGTAAGCATGATCGCTGTCTAGCGTGCCCGCGGCGAAAAATCACGGGCCGAGGAGAAACACGAAAACACGAAATGACGAAGGCACGAAATTCGGAAGGTGCAGAACTACTGTAACCCTGGCGTGAGAAGACCGCCTCACCACGAAGCACACGAAGAGCACGAAGGGGAAGGCCGCATGGCCGAGAAGAAGAGTTCATCCTAAGGGTTTGCAGAACGATGCCAGAGTTGTGATTGGCTCCCCTTCTTCGTGGTCTTCGTGCACTTCGTGGTGAAGTCCATTTGTCGGATCGGAACTCTTTTCGTGCTTTCGCGCTTTCGTGTTTTCGTGATCCGCTCTTCCATTCTTGACGGCTGCAGAGCCCACTTGTAGCGTCGCGACCAGTGACGGCACCTCCCGAGCGTGCTCACGCTGAGCACTACGTCCTGACGCGATTTCTCTTCCTGCGTTGTCTCGGGCTGATCTACGGCATCGCCTTTCTCGCCCTCGCGCTGCAGCTCGAGCCACTGATCGGCAGCCATGGCTTGCTGCCGGCACAGCCGTATCTCGAGAGCTTCGCCGGTGGCACTGACGGTGGCGCGAGTGATCGTGTGGCGGTGGCGCTCGAGCTGCCGACGATCTTCTGGCTGAGCTGCTCGGACGCGGTCCTACGGATCTGCAGCTGGATCGGCGTTGGGCTCGCGTTGGCCGTGGTGCTCGGCCTGGCCAACGTGCCGCTGCTCGCGGCGCTGTGGGTGCTGTACATGTCCTTCGTCCACATCGGCCAGCTGTGGTACGGCTACGGCTGGGAGATCCTGCTGCTCGAAACCGGGTTCCTGGCCATTTTTCTCTGCCCGCTGCTCGATCCCCGACCGACCGCGGGCACGTCGCCACCACATGTCGTGTGGTGGCTGCTGCGCTGGGTGCTCTTCCGCGTCATGCTCGGCGCCGGCCTCATCAAGCTGCGCGGCGACAGCTGTTGGCGCGACCTCACGTGCATGCTGTACCACTACGAAACGCAGCCGCTCCCCAGCCCGCTCAGCTGGTATCTGCATCAACTGCCGCCGGCGTTTCACCGGCTCGAGGTACTCTTCAACCATTTCGTCGAGCTCATCGTGCCGTGGACATTGTTCGCGCCGCGCCGCCTGCGCCACATCGGCGGGCTGTTCCTGGTGGCCTTCCAGATCACCCTGATCATTAGCGGCAACCTGTCGTTCCTCAATTGGCTGACGCTCGCCATCTGCATACCCTGCTTCGATGATGGGGCGCTGCACCGACTGTTCCCGCGCCGCTGGCGCGACCGCTTGCAGTCGGCGGAGCGGCCACCATCGTGCCCCCGCCAGGCCACGGCCTATGCGCTCACGGCGCTGGTGCTGTTTCTGAGCATCGCACCAGCACGCAATTTGTTGGGCGCGCGGCAGGTGATGAACGGCTCGTTCGACCGGCTGCATCTGGTAAACACCTACGGCGCTTTCGGCAGCGTCGGCCGGGTGCGCAACGAGGTGATCCTGCAGGGTACCGAGGATGCGACGGTCACTGAGGCGACGCAGTGGCGCGAATACGAATTCAAGTGCAAGCCGGGCGACGTAAACCGACGGCCGTGCTTCGTCGCTCCCTACCAGCTGCGCATCGATTGGCAGATCTGGTTTGCCGCGATGGAGGATCCGCGCAGCAACCCGTGGCTGATCCATCTGATCGCGCAGTTGCTGCGCAACGATCCCGGTGCACTGAGCTTGCTGGCCAACAACCCATTTCCCGGGCAGCCGCCGAGGTTCATTCGCGCCGAGCTCTACGAGTATCACTTCACGCATCCGGGCGACGCGACGCCGGCCTGGTGGACCCGCCGGCGCGTCGGGAGCTACTTTCCACCACTCTCGTTGGACAGTCCGGCAATGCAGCAGTTCCTGCGGAGTCGGGAGTGGGAGTAGGGCAGCCGGTTCTGCGTCGCCAGCTTGTCGAGCATCCCGAGACCCACGGCATGCCGATTCGAGACCTCACCCTAAGGCTCAGCGAAGAGAAGCCGCGATCGAGTCCCTGGTTAAGGTAGATGCCAATGCCGCTGGGGTCTTGACTGCAAATCAAGAGATCGCTGCCGTTCCGGCCGTCGAAGTTGCCGATCGCGATATCAAACGGGGACAGGCCGCCCTTGTAGGGCACGGGTGTGTTGAAGGTACCGTCGCCGATACCGGAGGCGGTGAACACCTTGTTGTCGATGAAATCCGCCACCGCGATATCGGGAATCCCATCATTGTTGAGATCCCCAGCTTGCAGGCCGCGCAGTGTGCGGCCGATGTTGAAGCTGAGCATTGGGCTAAAGGCCGGCACGTCGGGCGCCCCCAGCAACACCGTGACCGTGGTGCCGATCGAGCTGGTTACCGCGACGTCTTCGATCTGATCATTGTTGAAATCCGCCGCCGCAATAAATTGGGGCGCAAACGAAAGGCTGCGTTGCGGGCCGGGGACGAACCTGATCTGCGCGCCGGCGCCGCTCCCACCAGCTATCAACACCGCAAGGGCGAGCAGCCATCCTGCGACTTCTCCTTTGCGGCTTTGCGTCTTTGCGTGAACCATCGGGTGCCCTCAAGGAGTCGGGCAACTGCTGAGTAGACTGTTGGTTGCAACGATCATCTCATCCACGGTGATCGCGCCGTCGCCGTCGGCATCACCGAGCGGGCACGCGCCCGCAGCGACCCCCAGTGCCGCGTTCGCCATTTGGACGACCTCGTCTACCGTCACCACGTAGTCGTCATCGCAATCGCCGACACAGTCGCATACCTTCGCCTCAAAGCCGGGGTCAGTGACGCACACGAGCCCTGGAGGACACGCGTCCCGTTCGCAGCTTCGCCTGGTGCTGACGCCGATCGTAGGAGAAGCCGTGGGCGCCGCTGTGGGTGCCGGCGTCGTGGCCGGCAGCGGCGCGCAGAATCCCTCAAAGCCAGGGATCGCGCAGGATTGGCCTGCCGGGCACGCGCGCACCCCGCAGCAGATGCCTTCGGTGCAGAACCTTGTCGCGCATTGCCCGTCGGCCGCGCAGGCGCTTCCTTGCGGGGGAAGGCTCACGCAGGTGCCTTCGGAGCCTGGAAGATTGCAGGTCTCGTCGGGCAGGCAAGCATCCCGCTGGCAACACACGCCATCGGTACAGTGGCCAGAAGCGCACTGATCGTCTCCGCCCGCCGCATTGTGGCTGTTGCAGGGCGTACCGTTCGTTGCCGGCGGACGACACACCGCCTCCGGGGTGTTGCAGAAGAGGCCGGTCCCGCACGTCGGGTTCGTGCAGCAGAAGCCGCCGACGCAGAAGCCCGTGCTGCACTGGTGGCCGTCGGTGCACGCGTGCGGAATCGATGCAGGCTCGGCGCATATACCCTCCATCCCCGGAATGTCGCAGAACTGGCCCGCGGGACACGCTGTGGCGCAGCACACCCCGTCGGCGCAGTGCCCGGACACGCACTGGCGGTCGACATGGCAGGTTCCGTTGTGCGGCGGCGGCGTCGATGCGGTGAGAATCCGTACGCTGAGCGATGCAGGCTCGGCGATCGCCAGATCGGTGGTGCCGTCGCCGTTGAAATCGCCGGCAACGATCCCTTGCGGGTTGTAACCTACGGTGACCTGGGTGGAGAAATCGAAGGTGCCGTCGCCGTGGCCGTTGAACGCAACCACCAAGCCGGAGGTCTGGATCGAGGAGATGGTGTCCCTGGGCCTCGTGAAAACGGTGATTGCCAAATCGACGAGCGCATCGCTATCAAGATCGCCCGCGGTCAAGAAATTGGGGCGGCAGCTGATCGGCAGGCCGTTGATCGCGGTCGGGCAGTTCAGCGTGACCGGGGTCACCGCAATGAAGGCGCCCGTGCCACTTCGCTTGCCGGCCGCTGCGCTCGTTTGGTTGATCAGGATCGATACCGTGAACGAGGTCCCCTCCGTGGCGCGGCCGGCGTTGAGCACCGCTATGTCTGGGACGCCGTCGTCGTTGAAGTCGGCAATGGCCAAGTCCGCCGCGCCCGCACCGACCTCGAAGCTCATGGCCGGGCTCACGAAGGCGCCATCGCCGTTGTTCAGGAGCACGGAGATGTAGTCGAGCGCGCCCGCACCGGTGTTGAGCGTAATGATGTCGTCCAAACCGTCCCCATTGAGATCGGCGGCTGCGCAGCGCGTCGGGGAACCGCCGGCCAAAACCTGGCCGAGCGCGAAGCCGCGGTCGAACCCCTGGTTGAGGTAGACGCCGAGACTGTGGGTGCCTGGACTACAAATCAACAGATCATCGCCGTTCTGACGGTCGAGGTTGCCAACAGCGATATCGAAGGGGTTCAAGCCGACCGTGTCCGGCGCTCGGACATCGAAGGCTCCGTTGCCGACGCCGGTGGCAACGAACACCTTGTCGTCGATGAGATCTGCCACCGCGAGGTCGGGAATGCCATCGTTGTTGAAATCCCCGGTTCGCAGGCCGCGTAGCGTCCGGCCGATGTTGAACGTCGTCATCGAGCCAAAGGCCGATGAGTCTGTCGCCCCCAGCAGAACCGTGACCGTGTTGCCACTGGAATCGACAACCGCGACGTCCGCGACCCGATCGTGGTTGAAATCCGCCGCCGCGATGAACTTCGGTGCCGACGATATGATCCGCTGCGGCCCGGGGAGCAAGCTGATCTGCGCATCGGCGCGGCCACCAGCGGCTACCCCCAGCGCAAGGGCGAGCACCCATTGTCTCCCACAATCGGGAGACCAGCTGAATTTGCTGTACATCGGGTGCCTCTTGGGAGCGGAACGGCTGATTCAAAACTCTACAATACAAATATTGGTGTACTACGGGGAAACTCTACCTGTCAACGCATCATTTCAGCGCGCACAGGCCGAAGAGCCCCACCCCATGCTTCGAGGACCTCAGCATGAGCGGATCCCCTCCCCGGATCTTTGACCTCTTCCGTTCGCCCTCAGGGCTGCCGCAACCGCCGTCCGAGCTTTTCCCGGCTGCGTCTTCTCCTTTGCGTCTTTGCGTGAACCGATCTTCTCTTCGCGTGATACCTCAGAAGCCCACGGGCCTCGCTTTTCCGCGCCGCGTACGGTAGCCCAGACCTATGCGGCAGAAGCTTTTCGAGTATCTGCTCGAACGCCCCGCCGGGGCGACGCCGCGTGAGCTGCTCGATCTGATCTTCACCCAACCGGGCGCCGATCCGGAATTCGGACCGCGCTTCATCCACACGCTGCTGGCCCCGGACGCCCGCTTCGTCTGGCGTGACAACGACAACCGCTGGGCGGTGCGGCTGCACGATGTGCTGGCGCAGCCGCTGTCGGAATGCACCTTTGTCGTCGTCGACCTCGAGACCACCGGCATGGGCATCGGTGCGCAGGGCATCATCGAGATCGGCGCGGCGCGGGTTGCCGGCGGCCGGGTAGTCGAGGAGTTCCAACAGCTGATCAACCCCGGAACCCGGCTGCCGCCGTTCATCACCGGCCTAACGGGAATCGACGACGCCATGCTGGCGGACCAGCCGCGTATCGCCGCCGTGTGGCCGCGCTTCGCGGCCTTCGTCGGCGATGCCGTGTTGGTGGCGCACAACGCCCGCTTCGACCTCGGCTTCCTCAATGCCGCGGCGCTCCTCTACGGCGAAGGCGCGCTCTCGAATCCGCACCTCTGCACGCTCAAGCTCGCGCGCCGTCTGCTCCCCGAGCTGCGCCGGCGCGGCCTCGACGCTTTGGCGGCGCATTTCGGCATCCCGCTGAGCAACCGGCACCGCGCCCTCGGCGACGTGCGCATCACCGTCGAAATCCTCTTCGAGCTGCTCGAACGTCTGGCGGCACGCGGCATCGTGCGGCTGGATCACGCGCTCGATCTGCAGCATCACGCGCGCGACGGGCGGCGCTTCGTCTGCCTGCTGCCGCGCGACACCGTCGAGCGCCTGCCCGCCGGACCCGGAATCTATCGCTTCTTCGACGGCGACGGCGGCCTGCTCTACGTCGGCAAGGCGAAGAATCTGCGCGAGCGCGTCGGCAGCTATCTCAGCAACGCCGCTGGCCATAGCAACAAGACGCTCGATTTGATCCGCCACGTCCAAGACGTGCGCGTCGAGGTCTGCGGCTCGGAGCTCGAGGCGGCGCTCGAGGAGGCCGCCGCCATCCGCCGCGAACGGCCGCCGTACAATCGGCTCGGCAAGCACCTGCCGCGCATCGCCTTCCTAAAATTGGCCGTGGCCGACGAGTATCCGCGGCTGTCGATCACAGACAAGCTCGGCAGCCGCACGGCGCGTTACCTTGGGCCCTTCCGCACGCGCGACGAAGCCGAGCGCGCCCTCGACGTGCTCACCCGGCTCTTCCGCTTGCGCACCTGCGCCGGGCGTTTGCGGCCCGATCCAGCCACCACACCGTGTTTTCAAGGACACGTCGCGGCCTGCACGGCACCGTGCGCGGCGCAGGTCAGCGCCGAGAGCTACCGCGCGCAAGTCGATGCCTGCATCGCCTTGTTCGACGGCAATACCGCTGCCGCCGAGCACGAGCTCAGCCGGCGGCGCGACGCGCACACCGAGGCGTTGCGCTTCGAAGCGGCCGGCAAGACACAACAGGACCTGGAGCTGTTGCGGACGCTCGAACGCCGCCGCCGCACGCTCGGCTGGGTGACCGCCGAGGACAGCTTCGTCGTCTTCCAACCCAGTGTCGAACGCACCGTCGTCTTGGCGTATATCGTGTTGCGCGGCCGGCTCGTCCGGCGAGCGCGCCTACATGATCAGGAACAAGTTGACCATCTCGCGGCGCAGGTTTGGGCACTCATCCCGACGGCACAGCGTAGCCGCCTGCGGCCCGACGAGGTGGACGGAACCACGATCCTCGCGGCGTGGGTGCGCGACCGCGGCGAATCGGAAGGAACCATATTGCCGATTGGGCGCGCCGAGACACGCGCGGGAAATTTGGAGGTAACGCAGCCGCCCGCCACTCAGATAGCTGAGTGGCGGGCGGTGTGTGCATCCTTGTTAGCGCACGGTGCGGATGCGGCGCGAGTGCGCACGCTGCAAGCGGTAGCGCCGCGCGCCGAAGATCAGCGGCAAGGCGGCGAGCAGCCAGGCAGCGTTCCCGTCGGCTCCGTGGTTGATTGAACAGCCCCCGCCACTCGACGTCGTAGCCGTGAAACCCTGTCCAAGCGTCGGTGTGGGCGGCGCGAACGTCGGCGTCGGCTCCGGGACGGCGCAAATGCCGTGGATGCACTCCAGCAGCGCGTTGCAGTCAGTGTTCTTGTTGCAAGCTGAACCCGCATCCAGCGGCAGGCTGCAGCTTCCCGCGAGGCCGGTGATATCGCAACGCTCGCCGGCGGGGCAGGGGCTGTCGCTAGTGCAACACACACCATCCGTGCAGAACAGATCAGGTTCGCAATTGTCGGCGGTGTCACACGTCGAACCCGGGATTCCCAGCGGCGTCGCCGTCCGTGTTGGTGTCGGCAGCGTCGTGCAGAAGCCTGGATTACTTGCCGTGTTGCACGCCTGGCCGGTGGGGCAGACGGCGAAGTTGCAGCACACCCCGTCTTGAGTGTTACAGGGGAAGTTCGCCGGGCAGTTTGCATTGCTGTTGCACGCATCGCCGGGCTTCGCCGTCGGTGTTGGCGTTGGCGTGCGGGTTCCCTGGCAGGTCGACGAACCCGTATCGCAATTGCCACTGCCGCAGTCCGTATCGCCACCGCAGGAATCGCCCTGACCCTTCACCGGCAAGCAGGTGCCGGGCGCGTCGGAGATGTCACAGCGCTGCGGCGTCCCCTGTACGGATGGACACGAGGTCGACGAGCAGCACGTGTTATTGACGCAGGCATGCGGCGCGACGCACTGCGCGCCAACGCTGCACGGCAAGCCGATGGGTTGCGGCGTCGGCGTCAGCGTCCGCGTCGGCGTGAGGGTAAAGGTCGGCGTTGCCGTCACCGTCGGTGTCGGTGTCGGCGCCAGTGAGCAGAAGCCTTCTTTGCCGGGGATGGCGCAGGATTGCGGTCCCGGAGTCGTCGGACAGGTGCGGGATCCGCAGCAGAAGCCCTCGGTGCAGAAGGTCGTGGCGCACTGCGCGTCGGAAGTGCACGCGCTCCCCTGACCCAGCTTCGCCATGCAAGAACCCTCGAAGCCCGGAACGTTGCACGTCTGGTCGGCCGGGCAGCGATCCTCGTCGCAACACACACCGTCGGTGCAGAAAGTAGAAAGGCATTGATCGTCTCCACCTGCCGGGTCCGTGCTGTTGCACGGAATACCGTTGTCCGCCGGAGGATGGCACATGCCGTCCGGGTTGTTGCAGAATTGGCCACTGGGGCAGGTGGGATTGTTGCAGCAGAAGCCATCAACGCAGAACTGGCTCTCGCACTGGTGGCCGTCGCTACACGTGTGCGGAATCGGATTGGGCGGAGAACACGTGCCTTCCGAACCAGGAATGTCGCAGAACTGTCCGGTGGGACAGGTCGCCGTGCTGCAGCAGGTCCCGTCGACACAGGCTTCGGGGGCCACACACTGATGGCCGAGATGGCACGATCCGCCGATATCGATTGGTGGCGGCGCCAACGCGGTGAGGATGCGCACGCTGAACGAACCGGTTTCGGCGATACACAGGTCGGGGATTCCATCGCCATTGAAGTCGCCGGCAACGATGCCTTGCGGGTTGAGGCCGACGGTGACCTGATTGGAGAAATCGAAGGTACCATCGCCATTGCCCTTGAAGGCAACGACCAGGCCGGATGTCTGGATCGAAGAGGTGTTGTCCTTGGGTTGCGTGGCGACGGTGACCGCCAGATCCGTGAAGCCATCGTTGTCAAAATCGCCGGCGGCAATGAAGCTGGGATGGCAGTTGATCGGCACACCGTTGATGGTGGTTGGGCAATTCAGCTGAACCGCCGGATTGCTGTTGAACAAGCCCTGGCCGACCGGCTTGCCGTTCACCACCTGCGTCTGGTTGATCAGGATCGATATCGAAAACGAGGTCTGCTGGGTGGCGAGGCCGGCGTTGAGCACGGCCAGATCGGGGACGCCATCGTCGTTCAAGTCGGCGACCGCCACATCCTGCGCCTGCGCGCCGACCACGAAATTCCGAGCCGGGGTCAAAAAGCCGCCGATGCCGTTATTCAAGAGCAGGGAGATGTTGTCGGCCGCCGCCGTGCCGGTGTTCACCGTGACAATGTCGTCGAGGTGGTCGCCGTTGAAATCGCCCGTCACACCGCGCTTTGGCTTCGAACCAACGGTGAAATCAAAGCGCGACGTTCCAAAGCCGGTGTTGCCGCCCTGGTTCAAGAGGACAGAAACCTTGTTGATCCCCTGATCAACGACCGCCAGGTCGTTGCCCTTGGTGCCGTCAAAGTTACCGATGGCGGTGTCAAACGGGTACAGGCCGACCTTGTAGGGCACGGGGGTGTTGAACGTGCCGTTGCCGACGCCGGTGGCGGTGAAAACCTTGCCGTCGATGAAGTCCACGACGGCGATGTCGGGAATGCCGTCGCTATTGAGGTCGCCGGCCTGCAGACCGCGTAGCGTGCGACCAATGTTGAACGTGGTGACGGAGCCAAAAGCGGGCGCGTCCGTGGCTCCCAACAGCACCGTCACGGTGTTGCTGATCGAGTTGGTCACCGCGGCGTCTTCGACCCTGTCGCCGTTGAAATCCGCCGCCGTGATGAACTTCGGTGCGGACGCGACTATGCGTTGCGGTCCAGGCACCAACCGAATCTGACCCTCGGCGGAATGCCCGAGAAACGCCGCAAACGTCAGTGTAATGATCCCAGCAAACAGTCGTCTCATGCGTACCCTCTTCTGGTGCTTGCCCTCGTCGAAATGAGCCAAGGCTGCACTATCAAACCACGGAGTGCGTTTGTCAAACGAAAATCGTCTGGGGACTGGACGCGGCGTCTTTTCTACCCTCCACTCCGATTGATTGGCATGGCGGTCGCGGCAACTTGATTCAAAAGGCAAAGCACAGAGCAACCTGCCGGACTTGGCAACCCGCAGCGACCAACCCTATCCGGAGCCCCGTCGAAGGAGGGAGCGGGCCATAAAAAGACGCCGGCTGCAGGCCCCTGGATTCGGTTGTTGGGAAGGTGCTAGAGGAAGGCGACCGTGCCTGGTAAGCCAGGCAAGCGCCTTCGGGCACGAACCCGCGGGCGGTGGAACGGTCTGGAGGGCAGGATGTTTTCATTCGAAATGACGGCGGAGCAGAGCCAGGTCAAAGAGCTCGCCCGCAAGTTCGCGGCAGACGAGATCATCCCCGTCGCCGCGAAATGTGACGAAGAGGAACGGTTTCCGGAAGACGTGTGCCGCAAGGCCTGGGAGCTCGGGTTGATGAACCTTGAAGTACCCAAGGAATTCGGCGGCGCGGGATTGGGCGTGCTCGACGCCATCCTGATTCTCGAAGAGCTCAACTATGGCTGCGCCGGCATCACCAACGCCCTGGCGGCCAACGGTCTCGCCGCCGTGCCCCTGCTGGTGGCCGGCAATGACGATCAGAAGAAGCACTATCTCGGGCAGCTCGCGAACGAATTCTCGTTCGCCGCCTTCTGCACCACCGAGCCCGGAGCGGGCTCGGACGTCGCCGGCATGTCAACCAGCTACCGCAAGGTCGGGGACGAGTACGTGCTCAACGGCGTCAAGCACTTCATCTCGAACGGGACGATGGCGAGCTGGTACGCGGCCTTCGCCACCAAAGACAAAGCGCTCAAACACAAGGGCGTCTCGTGCTTCGTCTTTCCCGCCGACCTCCCGGGCATCAAGAAAAATCGCATGCACAACAAGCTCGGCCAACGGGCTGCGGATACCGGCGAGGTGGTGTTCGAAGACGTCGTCGTCCCGCGCCAGGCGCTCGTCGGGACCGAAGGCGACGGCTTTCGCATCGCCATGCAGACCTTCGATCGCACGCGGCCGGAAATCGGCGCGATCGCCATCGGCATTTCGCAGCGTGCCCTCGACGAGTCGACGCGCTACGCGCTCGAACGGCAACAGTTCGGACAGGCCATCGCCAACTTCCAGGCGATCCAGTTCATGCTGGCCGATATGGCGATCGAGGTGGAGGCGATGCGCCTGCTCACCTACAAGGCGGGATGGATGATCGACCAGGGGGCGCCGGCATCAATCGTTTCGAGCTACGCCAAGGCCTTCGGCGCTGACGCCACCATGCGGATCACCATCGACGCGGTGCAGGTGTTCGGCGGTTACGGCTACATGAAGGAATACCCGGTCGAGAAGCTCATGCGCGATGCCAAGCTGCTGCAGATCTACGAAGGTACGTCACAGATCCAGCGCGTGGTGATCGCACGCAATCTGCTCAAGCGCTGATGAGGAAGTCCTGAGTGCTGAGTCCTGAGTCCTGAGCAATCCTCTCCAGCGCTCAGGACTAGCTCTGGGTCTTCCTCAGGACTCAGGACTCAGCACTCAGGACTGTTTTCACTTCGCCTTCCCCGCGTAGACATCCATCACCGAGCCGAGGAACTTCAGCGCCTCGTCCTTCGGCCGCTGGAAGGAGTTGCGGCCGATGATTGAGCCGAAGCCGCCGCCGTCGCGGATGGCGCGCACTTCGTCGAGAATCGCGCTGGTCTCCTTGGCTTCGCCACCCGAGAAGATGACGATGCGCCGGCCGTTGAAGGCGCTCTGCACGACGTGCCGCACGCGCTCGCTCAGCGTGGCGATGGGAATGCGCTCTTTCTCGTAGACCTTCTTGGCCGCGGCTTGCTCGATGTGTGCCGTCGGCGGCTTCACCTTGATGATGTGCGTGCCCAACTGGGCGGCGATCTGGGCGGCATACGCCACCACGTCGATCGCCGTTTCACCTTCCTTGGAGATGCCGGAGCCGCGCGGGTAGGACCATACCACAACGGCCAGGCCCTTGCGTTTGGCTTCCTCGCCGAGGGCGCGGATCTGCTCGAACATCTCATTGCGCGCCGCCGACGCGGGGTAGATGGTGAAACCGATGGCCGCGCATCCAAGACGCAGCGCGTCGTCGACACTGCCGGTGACCGCCGGACACGGATCGGCACCACCGGTGAGGCTGTCGGAGTTGTTCAGCTTGAGGATGAGCGGAATCTCACCGGCGAACTCGGCGGCACCAGCTTCCAAGAACCCCAGCGGCGCCGCGTAGGCGTTGCACCCGGCCGCGAGTGCCAGCTCGAAATGGTAGCGTGGATCATAGCCCGCCGGATTGGGCGCAAAGCTGCGCGCCGGCCCGTGCTCGAAGCCCTGATCCACTGGGAGAATGACCAGCCGCCCGGTCCCGCCCAGCCGTCCGTGATTCAGCAGCCGCGCAATGTTGGTGAGCGTCCCCGGCGTGTTGCCCGCGTACCAGCTGAGGATTTCCTTCACTCGTTCGGTCATGGTCCGTCTCCTTATGGCCTCGGCGTATCCGACTCCTTGCCACTACCGCACCAGCCTCAAGCCCTCAAGCCCCCACGCCCTGATTCCTTCCCTTAGTACCCGCGGTCAGCGCCTTTCGACATCCGCAGGCCTCAGCTCCCTCGGGGTAACCCTAGTACCTGCATGGCGATGATCCCGCGCATGATCTCCGACGTCCCCGAAGCGATGCTGGCCGCGGGGGCCTGGAGAAATGAGCTCTGCAGCCACTGCTCGGGGCGACCTTGATCGATGCCCGGCTCCGGCGTGTCGTAGCGCAAGCCATCGGCGCCCAAGATGGCCATGCCGACGCGCGGCATCGCCTGCGTCAGCTCCGTCCAATGCATCTTGATGATCGACGCCTCGGGACCGGGCATGCCCATGCGCAAGAGCTTGTCGAGGGTGCGTTGGCACGTGTGCCGGAAGGTCTCAACCCCGAGATAGATGTCTGCCAGCGCCTGCCGCTTGATCGGGTCGTGTGTCGCACCGCGTTCGCGCGCAAACTTCATCAGCTGATCGCGGGCGCGCGCCAGGAGGATCTGCATTTCGACGACGTAGAGAATGCCGCGCTCATTCTGCAGCGCGGCGGTCGCAATCTGCCAGCCGTTGTGCAGCTCGCCGAGGAGGTTGGCGCGCGGCACGCGCACGTTTTCGAAAAACACCTCGTTGAACTCGGCGTGTCCGCTGATCTGGCGCAACGGGCGGACAGTGATACCCGGGCTTTTCATATCGACGAGCAGACACGAGATACCGGCACGGCGCTTCGCCTCGGGATCGCTGCGGCACAGCAGCATGCACCAATCGGCGTGCTGGGCGAGCGTCGTCCAGACCTTCTGGCCGTTGACGACGAAGTGATCGCCCTCGAGGAGCGCCGCGGTGCGCAACGACGCCAGGTCGGAGCCGGCCCCAGGCTCCGAGAAGCCGAAGCACCAGAGATCCTCGGCGGTGAGGATGCGGCGCGCAAAGCGCTGCTTCTGCTCTTCGGTCCCGTAGGCGATCAGCGGTGGTCCAGCAATGCCGATGCCCAGGCTGCCCACCACCTGGGGCGCTTCCGCGCGCGCCATTTCTTCCGTATAGGCTATTTGCTGCGGGATCGATGCGGCGCGGCCGCCGTATTCGACCGGCCAGGTGATCCCCACCCAACGGGCCGCGGCAAGTTTGGCCTGCCATGCGCGCAGCTGTCGCAGGCGTTCCGCCTCGGGCAGCTGCGCGGCCTGCTCGGTGCGCAGCTCGTCCGGCATATTCTCCGCCAGCCAGCCACGGAGCTCATCGCGAAAGACGTCGATATCCTGGTCGCTCATGGCGGCGGTTCTAGATGCCCGCCCCGTCCCGGTCAACGCGGGTTCGTGGTCGTGTTCGTAAGGATGCTTCGGCGGGAGCCGCAAAATTGGCTTTCACCACCTGTCGGACGTGGAAGCCTGCAGCGACCCTACGGGGAGCGGGCCATAGAAGAGACGCCGGCCGCAGGTCCTATTTTTCTCGCATTCCCAGTCTCCGGCCGACGGGCTACAACACGAAACCATGGCGAGACGCCGGGTCGGCGTGCAGCGGCCGGCACATCTTGAATGCGCATCGCGCTGGTGGCTGAATGTTGTTTGCGCAACCCTCTTTTGCGCCGCGATGGCCAGGGCACAGGTCGCCGGCGATGCCAACTGCGATGGGATCGTCAACGGCGCCGATCTGTTGGCGGTGGAAGACGCCCTGTTCGAGCTGAGCAGCTGCCCGGAGTCCGACGTCAACGATGACCGCGTCATCAGCGCCGCGGATCTGGCAGCCGAGGTTCCGTTCGTCGTTGCCGCCCCACCCGCGGCAACGTCGACGGCAACTGCGACCGCATCGATCACCATGTCGTTGGCACCGACGCCGAGCGCGACGCTCACACCAACCGTAACCGTCACGCCAACCACAACGCTGACTCCCACCGTGACGGCCACGCCAACCATAACGCCGACACTCGGCCTGTGCCCGACCGGCGCCGCGGAGGTACAGCTCACGGTCGACAACCAGACCGGCCACGAGCCGCTGCGAGTGACGGTCAGCGGCCAGCGCGTTGGGCCGACGTGCATCAACGCCAGAGGCCTCGACGAAACCTACTCGGTGATCGTCGGCAGCGACCCGCAGACCGTCGGCAATCTCGCCCCCGGCAATTGGGTGCACACGGTAAGCGCCGCGCGCACCGGTCAACTCGAGCACCGCGCCAGCCTGGTGCTGGTCAACGCCGGCGAGAACGTTGTCCGGTTCACCGCCGTGGCCAATGTCTTCACGGTATCGACGACCCACGACAGCGGCGCGGGATCCCTGCGGGAAGCGTTGAGCGCGGCGAACACCGCGGCCGCGCCGGCGCGCATTCAATTCGATGAGCGGGACTTCCCGTCCGGCACGCCGACCGTGATCACCCTCGCCAGCACACTGCCCGCCCTCAGCGGCTCCGGCATCATCCTCGACGGCGTCGACGCCGCGGGGGCCGCCGGTAACCGCGTTATCGACGCCGACGGCCTTGCCATCGCCGGCCTGCGGATCACCGGCGCCGCCAACCGCATCGTCGGGATGCGGGTGCGCAACACCGGCGGCAACAACCGTGACGTGGTGTCGATCGCCGGGTCGACGGCGCGGCGCAACGTCATCGAGCAGTGCATCATCGAGCACTCCGGCACGGCAGACGGCATCGGCATCGACGCCGGCGCGGGGACCGACTTTCTGGCGAACGCCAACGTGGTGCGCGATTCGGAAATCTTCGCCGCCTCCGACAAGGGCATCAAAGTCACCACCAACGCCTACGCCCATCTCGAGCACAACTGGGTGCATGACAACGCCAACGGCGGGATCCAGTCTACGCTCAGCGGCCACATCTTCGCGCGCGACAATCTCGTCGAGCGCAGCCGCGGCGCCACCGCGCAGAACGGTTTGTCGATCAACGGGGCAGCGCCGGAGACGCCCACCATCGCCAGCGAGTTGCTCACCGACGGCAATCTCTCGCGCTTCAACGCTGGCGACGGGATCTCGATCCGTGGCGTGTCGCTGGGCGTCATCAACAACGATGCGCTCCTCGCCAACGACAGCGATGGTCTGCGCGTCATCGACGAGAACGGCGCAGCCGCTGCCGCGGTGCAAGGCATCAGCGCCGCCTGCAATGCGGTCGATGGCGCCGCGGTCGGCAACACCTCGCAAGCGGATTTCGGGGGCGGCCAGTTCAACAGCGCCGGCAGCAACGCCTTTACGCAGAACAACCTGCCGGCGGGTGCCGCCAACCTGCGCAACAGCACGGGGATGCTGGTGTACGCGGAGGACGCGCAGTGGGAGCACTGCGGTCACGACACCACGTGCGACATCAGCGCAATCGACGCCTATGACGTCAGCGACCACGGCGTGCACACCATCGTTGCGCCGGCGCAAGCGCACCGCAGCACCTTGCCGCCCAGCATCACCACCGTGCGCCCCACCAAAGGCCGCGGCGGCGACCTCGTGCGCATCTTCGGCAGCGGCTTCAACGTCATCGACGGTTACGCCGCGGACGCGACCTGCGCCGACGTCGCCACCCGCAATCGCTGCACACCGCTGCGCGGCAATTGCGTGCGCATCAACAACGTCCCGGCGGCCATCGAGGCGGTGACCCCGACCATGCTGCTGGTGCGTCTACCGTTCACCTGCGTGGCGCCGCAACCACTGACGGTGCAAACGCAAGGCGGGGGCATCAGTGCGCCATTCGCTGTGTGCACAAACGCGGCGGAGTGACGCCGCGGATACGCGTTATCGAAACACACGGGTGCGGTTGAGAACGAGCGCCAGCGCTTGCGAAATGAGAACCGGTTGCGGGAGTCCACCTCTCGCGACGGCACCGCGCAGCGACCAATCCTGTCCTGAGGCTCCCCGAAGGGGGGAGCGGTCCATAGAAAAGACGCCCGGCGCAGCCCTAGAAGAGACGCCGGCCGCAGGCCCGCTGGAGGTTCGCGGCAGGATCGGTTAGGGATACGCACCACCTGAGGAGAATCCCCTGCACATGGCCATGTCAGTATTGCGCTTGCAGACGAGCGCTGTCGTTACCACCGCCGGGCGCGGCGAGGTGTCCGCACCATGACCCACTCAAACGCCGTCGGGCACGACGTCGACAGCTGGTGTACGCGCTGCAAGCTGATTCTCGCGCATACGGTGGAAGCAATGATCGGCGGCAAGATCACGCGCGTCCACTGCAACACCTGCCGGTCTCAGCATGCCTATCGACCACGGCCGCCGGGTGAGCCGGCGGCGCCCAGCCGCGCCGATCGCCCGGCAGTGTCCCGCAGCGCGCGCCCGACCGCGGCGGCGGCGCGCGCCAGCGAGTATGCCACGTTGCTGAGCGGACGAGATACCAGCAGCGCACGCGCCTATGCCACCGCGGATCGGTTCGCCCCCAAAGAGCTTATCGTCCACCCAATCTTCGGCCTCGGCATCGTCATGATTCTCAAGGACCGAACGAAGATAGATGTATTGTTCCAGGACGGGCTCAAGACGTTGGTGCACAGCCATTAGTGCGCGAGCTGCCTGAGCAAGCGAGCTGCCTGTCGGACTTGGCAGGGTGCAGCGACCAATCCTTCCTGAGGCTCCCCGAAGGGGGGAGCGGGCCATCGAAAGGGCCAGAAAAAAGGACGCGGGCCGCAGGCCTATCCTGAGGTGCGCTGGCGGAGCTGCTTGATCAGCCGCGGCAGGAGGTGGCGCTCCGGATCGCGTTGCTGCTCGGCGCGCAGCACGCGGATGCCGCGGCGGACGGCGCGCTCGGCTTCGCGCCGCACGGCGAAACAGGCCGCGGCGTCCTGGTGTCGTCCCTTGTAGCGCCGCGTGTCGATCGGTGTGCCAAAGTAGAAATAGAGGCGTTCCGGACGCGGCAGCGGCGTCGGCCCGATCCCCTTGACGATCGGCATGATGACATCGCTGCGCACGCCGAGACGCTCGAGGATGGCTCCGAGTGGGGACGCCATGAGGTCGTTGGCATCGAGGAGAATATCGAAAGCTTCCTCCGCACCGACGGCGGCGAACGGCACGATCGGGCAGCCGAAGCGAATGGCCATGTGCGCGAAGCCGACGCGGTTCTTCCAGATCAACGCGTACTTCTCGCCCTTGCGCTTGGCTACCTCGCGGCCACCGCCCGGGAACACCAGGATCGACTCGTGCGCCCGCATGAGCTGGGCGCAATTGTCACGCGTCCCGTCGACGACGCCAAAGCTGCGCAACAGCTCCCCCCAGAGCGGCACGCGGAAATGCAGGTGGTCGCCGAGCGCGCGCAGGAAGATGCCGCGCTTGCTGTACAGCTCGAAAAACATCATCGGCGCATCGAGCACGCCGAAGATGGTATGGTTGCCGACGAACAGCAGCGGCCCGTGATCGGGCACCTGCTCGATGCCGATGGACTTCGGCGCCGTCAGCCAATGCCACGGCCGGAAAAGACGTATGGCCTCCTCGATCACACGCGCCGATGGCCGCGGCCGCAGCGCCGGCACCGGGTCGCTCCTATGTTCCACGTTTCGTCTCCGACGCCCCGGCCTCGTATGTCAGACCAAACTGGCGCAGATGATCCAGCAACGCTCGCGGTGCAAATGCCGAGGCGGGCGCCAGGACGCCGGCACGATCGTACCCCGCGGCGCACATCTGCTGCGCACCGTAGGCGGCAATGACCGCGGTCAGCCCATAAGGGTCGTGGCCGCGCAGCAGCAGCCGGCCACTGGCGGCGGCGCCGGCGCGCACGCCGCGCACGTCTATCGCGAGGTGAAACGCATCGCCGGCACGGGTTGCCACGTCGGGACCGCCGGTCCCCTCACCAATGACCCGCCGCGCCAGGCGTCCCAACGGCGTGCGCAGCAGCGCACCCACGGACGGCGCCGCCGCCGAGACCAGGCGCGCGGCAAACCGTGGCACGACCATGAAGGTCCGCACCTCACGCACGCTGAGGTGGCGCGGAATCGTAATCACCTCTGCCGACGGAAAGCTGACCGCCGCAGCCCATCCGAGCGGCGGCGGGAAGTCGACCCGGCGTGTCGACGCCGCGGCGCGCTCCTCGACCCAGGCGCTGCCGCGATAGGCATACCCCACGCTCTGCAACATGCGCAGCACCGTCCGCTGTGTGCCCTGGCTGGGGTGCGCCCCGGTCGCATAGGTGACGTGGATGGCAGCGAGGTCTCGGAAGCCGGCGGCGGCGATTGCGGCGGCACAATCCGCGACGGCAACTTCGAAGGCCTGTGCACAGACGACGGCGACCCGTTGCCGGCGCGCCCATTCGTCGTGCGCCAGCATCGCCTTGACGAACGGCTGCTCGCCGGTGGTGTCGAGGTAGTGCGTGCCGTTGCTGATGGCAGCGCGTATCACCGGCTCGCCGTAGTCGACGAAGGGGCCGACCGTGTTGATGATGACGCGGCTGCGTTGCGCGAGACGATCGAGGGAGGCGGCGTCGCGGACGTCGGCAACAAACGGCTCAACCCCTAGATTTTCAACCAGCGGCTGCAGCTTGTCGCGGTTGCGCGCCGCGGCGAGGACGGCCACGCCCCGCCGGCGCAGCTCGTGCACGATGAGACCACCGGTGTACCCGGTGGCCCCCAGGACACTGATTGCCGTCCCTGCCATGTGCGGCGCATAGCGGCCGGGGTGTGAGGGTGTCAACTCGGCGCTTGTGGCGAGGCGCTCGTGTGAGGACGGCTGTGGTTGCAGTGGCATAGAGGCGGAAAACGTGAAACGTAACGCGCAAATGGAGCTGCGCTGGCTCTGGCTTACGTTTTACGTTTTACGTTTGACGTTTTCCGCTATGGGAAGGGAACGATGCCCACAAATCAGATGACTGCAGCGATCACGCGCCTTATCCTGGTCCGACACGGTGAGAGCGAGGGCAACCGCGACCGCACATTCACCCAGCACGCCGACGTGCCGATCACGGCAACCGGCCGCGTCCAAGCGCAGGCCGCCGCCGTGCTGATTGCCAAGCACTTCCGCCCGGCGCGCGTCGTTGCCAGCCCGTACGCGCGCGCCCGGCAGACGGCGGAGATCATCGCCGCCGCATTCGCGCTTGGAGTCGAGACTGAGGCCGCCTTGCGTGAGCAGAGTTTCGGAATCTTTGCGGGACAGCCCTACGAGTCGTTGCTCAGCGATGCCGCGTATCACGAGGGGCCACGGTGGCATTGGCGGCCACAGGAGGGCGAATCCTTGATCGATGTGTATGCGCGTGTCGTGCCGGTCATCGAGCGCATCGTCCGAGAGAGTGTCGCGCAGGATGTCGTGCTGGTCAGTCACGGCGGAGTGATGCTGGCGCTATGCGCTTTCGTCACCGGCACCTGGGAGGGGCTCAACATCACCCCCAACGCCGGCGTGTTGGTGGTGGAGTATTGCGCGGGCCGCTACGGAGCGCCCCTGCCCATCGCGCCGGAGTAGTGGAGGACTTCATGGGCCGAGGCGACTGCCGGCACCGGGGTTCAGCGCGCAGAGCGATCATTGCGCCACGGATGCCGTGTTCGAGTAGCCGTTGCCTTCCCACAGGCCGGGGCGATCGAGCCGAGTGAACTCAATGCGGCGGATCCACTTCGCACCGTGTCGCCAATCTTCTCCATAGTACCCTCAGATGCCGAAAGCGGGTTGAACGTTTCTGCCGCTCACTGCACCGCTCCGACACGCCGCGGGATAGTTCCTCGCCGGCACATCGCATACGCAGGCAGCTCAAGGGAATCAGCCATGGCGGTCACGCCGAAAACAGGCCGAATCGTGCCACCCGGACTCCGCTTCACGCCAGCGCGAGCAGCGTACGCAGGGTCATCAGGAGCAGCAACCCATGGGCGATGCTCCACACGATCGTACGCCAGGGTTGCAGCTGCAGCAGGTAACAGACGCTGTGCAGGATCCGCGACACCGTGAAGCCGATGAAACAGAAGCGCGCCATGCCGGGAGACGGGTTGCTCAGGGCATAGAGCAAACCGACGCCAAAATACGGCAGAATATTCTCGAGATCATTTTGATGCGCGCGGCGGGCGCGCTCGACGTCTTCGTTAACACCGGTCTTCGGCGTGAGCCCTTGCAAGCGATAGTCTTCGGGAGTCGCGAAGTGCTTGTCGCGAATGCGATAGAAGCTCGTCGCATACCCCACGGCGACCATCTTGAGCACCAGGATCAAGTAGGTGACGCCGAACAGCCGCAGTGTCGGATTGCTGAGTAGCGTTTCCATGGCCCCTCCTGGAAGATGTGGCGTTGCCTTGTCGCACAGGCGAGACGGCGAGGCAACCAGAACCGGCCATCGCCCTCTCGCAAACCTGAGAGCGATTGATTCCGGCCCTCGCGGTCCTGCGACGAAGGCGGGCGGCGCCCTCCCGAGACACGGTCAAGCACGATCCGCGAGGCCTGGCACAGACCTCGCACCTAATCGCGTTCGGCGCGCCGGGAGAACACCGGGCACCGAGAATTTTGCGTGGGTTTCTTGCGGAGCTCACGGAGGAGAACGTGAACTATGAGCGCAGCGGACCACAAGCTTCCCGCCGGTGGGGCCTTTTTGATCGAGTCGGTGACCACACGCGAGCCGTTCATCTACGAAGACTTTAGTGCCGAGGACCTCGATTTGGTACACACGGCCGAGGATTTCGTCCACAAAGAGGTGCTGCCGCAGCTCGATGCGATCGAGAACAAGCAAGCAGGGCTGATGCCGGCCCTGTTGAAGCGTGCCGGTGAGCTCGGGTTGCTCATGTTGGAGATTCCGACCGAGTACGGTGGGCTGGGTCTGCACAAGGCAGCGGCGGTCCTGGTCGCGGCCGGCGCGGCGGAGTGTGCATCGTTCAGCACCTCGATGACGGCGCACACCGGAATCGGCACGCTGCCGCTGGTCTTCTACGGCAATGACGAACAACGCACGCGCTACCTGCCGAAGCTCGCCACCGGCGAGTGGCTCGCCGCTTACGCGCTGAGCGAGCCAGGCGCCGGCAGTGACGCGCTCGGGGCGAAGACGCGTGCGGTGTTGAGCGCCGACGGCCGTTCCTACCGGCTCAACGGGGTCAAGCAGTTCATCACCAATGCGGGATTTGCCGACTTGTTTACGGTGTTCGCCAAGGTCGACGGCGAGAAATTCACCGCCTTCCTGATCGAACGCACGTGGCCGGGTGTCAGCACCGGGCCGGAAGAACACAAGATGGGCATCAAGGGTTCCTCGACGCGTCAGGTAATCTTGGAAGACGTCGATGTTCCGGTGGCGAACGTGCTCGGCGCGGTCGGCCAGGGGCACAAGATCGCCTTCAATATTCTCAATGTCGGACGGCTCAAGCTCGGTGCGATCGCTGCGGGCGGCGCGCGCCGCGCCTTGCAGCTTGCCGTCGAGTACGCGGCGGGTCGCCGCCAGTTCGGCGTGCCGATTTTGACGTTCGGTGCCCTCCAGCGCAAGGTCGCGGATATGATGGCAGCGATCTACACCGCCGAGAGCATGAGTTTTCGCACCGCGGGTTTGCTGGATGCAGCAATCGATGCCTTGGATGCGGACGCGCCAACGTATTGGCAACAAGTCCAACGCGCCATCGAAGAGTACGCGATCGAACAATCCATTCTCAAAGTGTACGGCAGCGAGGTGCTCGACTTCGTCGTCGACGAAGCGCTGCAGATGTACGGCGGCTACGGATTCATCGAAGAATATCCGCTGGCGCGCTACTATCGCGACGCGCGCATCAACCGCATTTTCGAGGGCACGAACGAGATCAACCGGTTGCTCATACCGGGCACACTGGTCAAGCGCGTGATGACTGGAGGGCTCCCGCTGCTCGACTATGTCCAACGCGTGCGCGCCGAGCTAGCCGGAACGGGCAGTCGGGTTCCCGACAACGGCCCACTGGCTACCGAGACCGCGGCCCTGGAGGCGGCGAAGGCGTTGACGGCGCACATCGCTGGCCTGTTATTGGAGCGGCAGGCCGCAGAGCTGGCCAAGAAGCAGCAGCACCTCGAGTTGCTCAGCAACATGATTTGCGAGGTCTATGCGCTCGACAGCGCAATCGGCCGCACGCTGAAGCTCATCCGGCTGCGTGGGGTCGAGGGGGCCGTGCTTGAAATCGATCTGACCCGCGTGACCACGGCCCACTGCACCGACAACATCTTCTCCGCCGCGCGCCGGCTGGTTGCCAACGAGGCTACCACAGCGGAGCTGGCGGACCGACTGCAGGAGATCACTCGCCTGTCGCCGTACGTTCCGCGCGGCGTCCTCGATGCAAAGACGAGAATTGCCGAGCGGGTTGCCGCGATGTATGCGCCCGGCGCCTGAGGGAAGCGGAGAACAGGCACCAACGCCACCAGAGGCGTCCAGCGCGACTCCCTCCCGGCCGGGTTGCGCTGCCTGGCACTCTATTCTAGCAGTCTGTCGGACGTCGAAGCCCGTATCGACCCAAAGGGGAGCGGGCCCGAGAAATCACCGACCGCAGGCCCGGAGGAGTATCCATGCAGAAGGCAGCCCCGATCGAGACCGCGCACGGAACCCTGGGTGTCTTGCTCGTGGGTCTGGGTGCCGTTAGCAGCACATTCATTGCGGGCGTCGAGCTGATCAAGAAAGGCATCGGCAAACCGATCGGCTCCCTCACACAGCTCGGCGCCATCCGGCTCGGGAAACGCACCGAGAAGCGCACGCCCCCCATCCGCGAGTTCGTGCCGTTGGCCGCCCTCGACGATCTGGCATTCGGGGCCTGGGACATCTTTGCAGATGATGCGTATCAAGCCGCGTTACGGGCGCGCGTGCTCGACCCAGCGATGCTGGATCTGGTCCGTCCGGAGCTCGAGGCTGTGCGCCCATGGCCCGCCGTGTTCGATCCCGAGTACGTGAAGCGCCTGAACGGCTCGCACGTGAAGCAGGGGGCCAGCAAGTTCGCGCTGGCGCAGCAGCTGATGGCCGACATCGAGAAGTTTCGTGCGGCGTCAAGCGCGGCACGTTTGGTGATGATCTGGTGCGGCAGCACCGAAAGCTTTCTGGTTCCGGGAGCGCCGCATAGTACACTGGCACGCTTCGAGGCGGCCCTACGCGCCAACGATCCGGCGATCGCGCCAAGTATGCTCTACGCCTATGCCGCGCTCTCACTCGGGATCCCGTTCGTCAACGGGGCACCGAATCTCACCGTCGACATTCCCGCCATGCTGGAGTTGGCGGAGCGCAATCGCGTACCGATCTGTGGTAAGGACTTCAAGACCGGGCAGACTTTGATGAAGACGATTCTGGCGCCGGGTCTGAAGGCCCGCATGCTGGGACTCACCGGGTGGTTCTCTACCAACATTCTCGGCAATCGCGACGGCGAGGTCTTGGATGAACCGTCGTCTTTCAAAACAAAGGAGGAGAGCAAGTTATCGGTGCTCGACGTCATTTTACAGAAGGAACTCTACCCGGAACTTTACGGCGAATACATTCACAAGGTCAACATCCATTACTATCCGCCGCGCGGCGACAACAAGGAAGGCTGGGACAACATCGATATCTTCGGGTGGCTCGGCTACCCGATGCAGATCAAGATCAATTTCCTCTGTCGTGATTCCATCCTGGCCGCACCCCTGGTCCTCGACCTCGCCCTGTTCACGGATCTCGCACAGCGCACCGGAATGAAAGGCGTCCAGGAATGGCTGTCCTTCTATTTCAAGAGTCCGCAGCACGCCCCTGGGCTCTATCCAGAGCATGATCTCTTCATTCAGCTCACCAAGCTCAAGAACACGCTACGCTTCCTGCGCGGCGAAGAGCTGATCACGCACCTCGGGAATGAGTACTACGACTGAGCCGGGCCCTCCGGCAGGCCTGCCCGGCCGCGTAATTGCGGTCTCTCGGGGCCACAAACCGCTGGAAATCAGGAAAATCCGAAGATTTGTCTTGACAGGAGCAGCCTCGTCGTTGCAGTTATACGCCGTTAGCGGCTCAAGAAAGAGCGGCGCGGTTTAACGGTGTACTTGGCATACATAGAGCTTCGAGGGGAGGAAGAAGAGCCATGACCAAATCGCAACTTGTTCTGAAGTTGGCTGAAGCATCCGAGCTCAGCAAGAAGCAGGCGGACGCAGTTCTGCAAGCGCTGGTCGACATTACCGTGAGCGCGGTCCGCAAAGGCGATCCGGTGAAAATCCCTGGCCTCGGTACGTTCCGCAAGGTGCAAACGAAGGCACGCATGGGCAGAAACCCGCAAACCGGTGAGGCGATCAAGATCCCCGCTCGCAAGAAGGCGCGGTTCTCAGTCGCCAAGACCTTCAAAGAGTCGGTTTTGGGAAAGAAGTAGGAACTCGCGTCGGACGACGCACCGGATGAGTTGCCAGAGGACCCTGCTCCACGCTGTGCCTGCACGGCGATGGCGCTGTCCTCCGGCACCATCGGGATAAGCGATGGCATGCCTCGCCAGTACTGTTTTTCATTTGGCTATGGCATGGACACAAGTTAGGATGGCGGCTGTATATTTGGGATGTTGTGGGGGGTGCTTATGACCGATCGACCCTTCGGCTTGTTTGAACCGGACGCCTTGTTACCAGCACAGTTCTATGCGGCCTTCCGAGGCGGCTCGGCTGTGCGTGGTGAGAAGCGGTTGATGCTGGCCGTCCTCCAAGATGCACTCGACTGCTATCAGAAATACGCCTTCGCCAAGGACGGCCATGGTCGTCAGCTGTTTGCCGACGCGGAGACGTGGGTTTCCTGTGGAGATAGCGACTGGTATTTCTCGTTCGAGAACATCTGCGAAACCCTCGACATCAACCCTGCCTATCTACGCCGCGGCGTCCAGGAATGGCGGCGGCGAACGATCATGCTGGGACGCCAACCGGCCCGGGATAAGCGCACGCCCGGCGGTGAGGACCATCTGGCCGCAGTTGGCTGAGTCTCAGCAGGGCGTAGCACTGAATTCGACGAACGGCCGCACTTTCCGCGCGGCCTGTGGTTGTTGAAATGCCCCGATGGTCCGCAAAAACGATCGGGCTAACCGGCGGCATTGGCTCCGGCAAGAGCACCGTGGCCAAGATGCTGGAAGCGCTTGGTGCGGTGGTCATTCATGCCGACACCGTTGGCCATGAGGTGTATTTGCCGCATAGCGAGGGGTGGCAGCGTCTGCTCGAAGCGTTTGGGCGTGACATCCTTGGACCGGATGAGGTGATTGATCGGAAGCGCCTCGGAACGATCGTCTTCGCGAATCCCGAAGCGCTGAAGCACCTCAATGCGATTGTCCATCCACTGATCGCCGACGAAATCGAACGTCGCATCGCGGCGCAGCGGAGCAGGGGATCCGTGTGTCCCATCGTCGTCGAGGCCGCGGTACTCATCGAAGCCAATTGGGTTTCGCTCGTCGATGAGGTGTGGCTTGTCACCGCTGCCAAACAGGCGGTCGTCGACCGCCTGAAGGTGCAACGGCGCATCTCTGCCGAGGAAATTGACAAGCGGATCGCGGCCCAGCTGAACGATACGGAACGGCGGCGTTTTGCCGACGTCGTCATCGAAAACACGGGATCGATCGACGATTTGACGACCCGCGTAGCAGCCGCCTGGCAACACAGCACGACCGCCTGACGAGGGAGCGTCGGACATCCCGTACCGCCCCCCCAACCGCCGCGCGCGCGCGGCAGGCGGTGCCGTTCCCTCACGCGGCCGTTCGCAGATCCACAACGCGTGCGCGGCCGCGCCGGCCGCCCTGCGCTTGGCGTGCCCTTAGCGCTTGCCGAACCGCCTCGGGCGAGAGCTTGAAGTATGCGCATACTGAGTCGAAGCTGAAGATGGTGTAGTCAGGATCGTAGGAGAAGACATAGGCATCAGCATCCGCACGCACTGCAGGGCAAGGGTGATCGAGATCGGCGACCGCTTGTTCCAGCACCGCCATCAAGAGCAGTTCCTCGGACTCAAGCGCCCGGGGCTTCGTATCCGTCGTTATTGGTCGTACTCGCGCCATTCCATCCTCCTCCACTGGGCAAGGCTGGGCAGCAATCATGATGCCAGACATAGTAAAACTGTTTTCGAGGATGCGAGACGGCATAGCACCAGGAATTTGGACGGCTCCCGTGCATATTTGTCGGCGCACCGTCAATGGAAGGCCACTCGGAGGGGACGTGTGGTCGCATGCGCGGGCGACCGCTGGCTTATGGAAGTCACGTCGTTTCCGACTGGGGGTAGCCCAGGCGAGTCCTGCGCGAGGCGGTGTGCCAGGATCAACCGACCGCGGGTGAACGATCCTGATACGACGCGGATGGCGCGGCGCCAAGCGGCGCGCCACCTTCAGCCAGAATCCGCCGAAGATAGTCGACGCTGATGGCACGCACGATGTGCTGACGGACGACGGCGGCCTGGAGCGCATGCAGCGACCACTCCGACCGGTTGAAGCCGTAGCGACGCGGATCAGTCGTTGCCACGCGCACAATTGCCTGCCGCATGGCGGGCGTAAACGTGGCCCGGCGCGGCTGCGTCTGTAGGCCAAGGATGCCATTGCGACGAAAGCGGCGCAGCCATCGGCGGACCGTCTCGCGACCAAGGTGCAACGCGGCGGCGGTCTCGGCCTCGTTTAACCCTTGGCTGCTCGCCAGGACGATCTGCGCTCGGAGGCCGCGGTCGTGCCGTGGGTCTTGCGCCAGGCTTTCCATAGCGCGCCGCAGCTCTGGGCTGAGCGAACCGAGAGGGCGCGCCGCACGCCGCCAGTAGGCCGGTGGTAGCGGCAACCCACGTAGGAGTTGCCGCAACCCTTCCACGCTAATCTCCCGAATGACACCCCGCCCCAGCAAATGGTTGCGGAGGCGTCGGAGTGACCATTGGCCGTATGGCTCTCCGGCCCGGGAAGGAGAATGCATCGCCACACGAGCGATCTCGTCACGGACCGCGTCGGTAAACGCTACGTTCTTGGGTTTGCCGGCGCTCGCGTGCCCGAGCCCACGGAGGCCGTGCGTCTCAAAACGCCGCAGACAGTTGCGCACAGTGTTTGGATGTACACCCACCACGGCAGCCACTGCGGGTATGGACATCCCGCGCGCGCGGGCAAGCACGATACTGGCGTGACGCGCGACATGGGGTGGGGCTTCCCCAGCCAACCACTTGAGCTCGGCTTCCAAAGAGGGCGTCAGCCAGAAGGAATCCGCCAGGATCCCTTGGGCCTCACCACTTGTCCGACGAATCCGGCGCGATCCTGTACCCCCGTCGTCGTCCGTGCGCAGAGAGGTCACACGCCCTGAAGCTCGTGGATGATTTCCCGGCTCGGGACGAGCCCCCCGTACACTCCGTGACCGTCCCCCATTGTGCTCAGGCCCATCGACCATGGGCGGATGATACGCGCTCGGCGCCAGCATCGCAATATCCTCATCAATGGGAGAGGGTACAGAGTTTCTTGGAGTTTTTGGGGAGTTTTTGGGGGGCTCTCTTTTGATGCACTCAAAGCAGTGCTATAAGGCGCGAATGTCGGAAGGGAGGTGATGCACATGAAGAGACTACTAACGCTTGCGTTGGTTGTACTGTTATCCGTAGGGGTTGCATCCGTCAGCTGGGCGGAGGACGCCGCTGGCGGCGCCGCACCGGCAGGTGATACCGGAGCCAAGACGTCAAAGAAACACAAGAAACAGGGCAAGAAACACAAGAAGAGCAAGACCCCGGCAGCATCGAAATGAAGTAGGCCGATCCCACCGGAGGGACAGCGCCAATGTCTGCCCCTCCGGTTTGCCCTTGCCATCCCGTGCGTTACTCGCGATCCATCGTCATCGTATGTCATCTCGTCTGTGCAGCCTTTGGTGCGGTACCGCGGCCAGAGTAGACAGCGACCGGACGTAGTTGTGCCGTCACAGGAACAAGCTGAACTGTTGATCTCCATCGACGCGCCACTGGCGTGGGTGGAGATCAATCGACCCGCGTCCCGCAATGCCCTGAACCTTACGGTATGGCGTGGGATTGCACAGCAACTGCCGGTCCTGGACGCACGCGACGATGTCCGCGTGGTGATCGTGCGCGGCGCTGGCGAGGCGGCTTTTCTGGCCGGAGCAGATATCACCGAATTTCAGAGCGCTCGCGCCGACGCATGCATGGCCGCCGAGTACGAGCGCCACACCCATGCGGCACTGGAAGCGATCGCGACGTTATCCAAACCAGTGATCGCACTGATCAATGGGATCTGCTTCGGCGGTGGGTGCGCGGTGGCGCTTGCCTGCGATCTACGTTTCGCGGCCGATCACGCCCGTTTTGCGGTTCCCGCGGCACGCCTGGGGCTGGCGTATCCATTCTCCCACGGCGTCGAGAGCTTGGTCGATCTTGTTGGTCCGGCTCATGCCGCTGACATCCTGCTGTCGGCGCGTGTGCTCGATGCCAATGAGGCCTTGCACATCGGCCTCGTCAACCGTGTCGTGCCACGTCAGGAACTGGTGCACGTCACCCGCGAATACGCGCTGCGCATGGCCGAGGGGGCACCGCTGACGCTCGCCGCCCACAAAGCCGCGATTCAAGCGGCGCGACGCGCCGGGTCGGCGCGCGATCATCGGGCTCTTCAAGCACTCGTCGAGCGCTGCTTCAACAGCGTCGACTATCAGGAGGGCGTCGCCGCTTTCATCGCAAAGCGCGCACCGCGATTCACCGGGCGGTGATCGCGCGAACGATTCGCCCTTGCGCTGGCGACAACAGGGGTCTACTCAATACCCGTGGGGCGTTCTTCCGACCGTGCCCTCAGACGGTTCGCGATTTTTCTCATCGTGGTTGCAGCCACCGGGGCCTTGGCGGCGTGGCGCGCGCGCCAGGGTGTTCATTTCACGCCCGAGGCGCTACGCGACTGGGTACGCAGCTACGGTGTCTGGGCTCCCGTGGTGTTCACCAGCGTCTTCGTATTGCGGCCGCTGGTTTTTTTCCCCTCGACACTGCTGTTCCTCGCTGGCGGACTGGCTTTCGGCGTTGGTTGGGGCACTCTCTATGCCGCCGTCGGCGGTACGGCAGGCGCGATTCTCGGGTTCGCAATCGCGCGCGCGCTCGGACGTGATTTCGTTGAAGTGTGGATTGGGGTTCGCATGCCGGAAGAACGCCACAGTCAATGGGGGGCGGGGCTGGTGCTACTGTTGAACCTCATTCCGGTAGTCCCCATGACGGCGATCAACTACGGCGCCGGGCTCTCCGGCATGCGTCTGCTGCCGTTCACGGTGGCGGTCATCGGGGGATTGACGCCGCGCGCATTTGCCTACAGCTATTTTGGCCACTCCCTCCTGCAGATTGGCTCGGTTGAGTTCCGTGTTGCCCTGGTCTTGCTCGCGGCGCTGATCGTGATTCCACTCCTCTTGCGTCGCCGCCTCATCCGATGGATTACCGGCCCCGCTGCCATTGAGCGACAGTGAACCGTCAGATGTCGTACCCGCCGTTCGGGGAGATCACCTGCCCGACCGTATAGCTCGAATCGTCGCTGGCCAGATACAACGCCACGGCAGCGATCTCGCGTGCGGTCCCGAGGCGACCCATCGGAGTCTGCAGCAAGATCATCTGTCGCATCGGCTCATCGAGAACATCCAGCAGCGGGGTATCGATGTAACCCGGCGCGATGGCATTCACGTAGACGCCGCAGCTGATCGCCTCGCGGGCGACCGCTTTGGTGAATCCGATGATGCCGGCCTTGGCGGCCGAGTAGTCGGGGGAGCCGAGAAGGCCGGCGGTTCCCGCGACGGAGGCCATGTTGATGATTTTCCCCGCGCCCTTCGCCTCCATGATCTTGAGCGCCTCGCGGGTGCAGTAGAACGTCCCATCCAGGTGCACGGACAACGTACGGCGCCACTGTGAATCGAGCATCGAACGTGTGGCGCCGATCGATCGCGTCGGACGCGTGCCGCTGAGCATGGTTGCCACCATCTCGCCAAAGTTGGCCTTGACGGTGTCACTCACCATCGCGATCCCGGCGTTGTTCACCAGAATATCGAGTGTCCCCCAGGCTTCGACCAGTTGTTCGAAGAGGGCCATGACTTCGACGCTATCGGAAACATCGGCGGCCAAGACAATTGCCTGGCTCCCAGTAGCCTCGATCTCTCGAGCGACACGTTCTGCGGACTCACGGCGCACGTCGTTGACGGCGATCCGGGCTCCTTCGCGAGCAAACGTCAGCGCGATCTCTCGCCCCAAACCGGATCCTGCCCCGGTGATCAACGCCACGCGCTCCCTCAACTGCATTGCACGCTCCTTTTGGTTCGCGGCTCGCTTGTCCTATACTCCGCGCGTGAGCGTAGAAAACCGTGAGCGCTTTGTCCACGTCGTCACCCACGGCCCGCATTGCCTGGATGGCGTCGCGGCCGCGGTTGCCGTGGCGCGTTACCACGCCGGCAATCACGTCACTCCCCACTTCTGCAGCCACCGCGAGATCAACCAAGTGCTGGCAGATCTGCGCTGCGATCCAATGGCGGCCCGTCATGAGGTGTGGATCACCGACATCTCGTGGAGTGATTCCGCGGTCGACCGGCACCTGCAGACACTGATTGATCGTGGCGTGAAGGTCTACTTGATCGATCATCATCGCACCACGCTCGAACGGTGGCACGCCGGGCACATCAGCGTGCGCCTCACGGACTGCGTGCTCAGCGAATCGTACGCGGCCTCACGGCTGGTGTACGAATATCTCCAGCGCCGGAGCGATGCGACGCCACAGCGGCGCGAGTGGTTTGATGCCTTGCACACCCTCATCGCCATGGCGGATGACAACGACCGCTGGGTGCATCGGATACCCGGCTCCCGGGAGCTGGCCGCGACGGTAGATGCCATGGAGGGCCCCGACGCGTTTCACGAACTCCTCAAAGTGGATGCCCAGGTCACGTACACGCCGCGAATGTCCGCAGCGCAACAGCGCGCACGCGCCCAGTTGGCGCACAGCTTCGCGGTGGCCGAACAGAACCGCTTCGAACATATCCTGCCCGACGCCGGCATCACCCTGATCACGACCGTTTGTGCGGGCTACTCCAGTGAAATTGCAGATGCCTGGGGCAGAATGTCCCCCAGAACCGTATTTGCCTTCTTCGATACCAAGAGTCTGACAATCAGCCTGCGCCGCTCGCCCGACTGCAGTCTCGATCTGTCTCACCTGGCGGCTCGGTTCGGTGGCGGCGGACATGCCGCTGCGGCTGGATGCGAGGTTTCAGGGCTGGGGCGGCCGATAGCGGAGAGCCTCGCATCAATGATGGCCGCGGCCCTCTCCTCCCGCTGACCTCCGCGCTCAGCGGCCGTACGCGGGGCACTGGCAAGTCCCCGAAATGACTCCTAGTAGACGGATACCCCATGGGCTACAGTCGCGCCCTCTGTCGGGCAGCGAGATGAGCGTGAGCGTTCGTATGCGGCAAACACTCTGGCGGCTGGCGACCCTGGCGGCACTTGCCGTATCGCTCCTGTGCCCGCCGACCCGCGCCCAGTCGCCGGGCGATGCCAACTGCGACGGAATCGTGAACGGAGACGATGTCGCCGATTTGTCCACCGCCCTGTTCAATGCGGCAAGCCTCGACTGCTCCGCCACCGACGTGAACCGCGACGGGCGCATCGATAGCGCCGACCTTGTGGCGCTCATGCAAATTCTTCCTGTGCCCCCTACTCCGATTCCTCAAGGTCCCAATATCACCTTCTTCGCGGTGACGGGCGCCAACGGCGCCCTCCTCGGTCCGCTTGGTGAGATCAACGGAGTGCCGGTCTACTTCCGCAACTCGGGATTTGGGTTCAAGCTTGTCGTCGAAGGGCAACCTGGGGCCAGCGGCATCGCGGCAGGCGCGACGACGTTCGACACCCAGCCCGGCGACCCATCCCATCGGCCGGATTTGCAGATCGAAGCCAGTGAAGCGCTTGGCGATGGAAGTCCGACCGTCTGCGAAGGCGGTGTGCCCGCGGTCAACCCACCGGACTTTGGTGCCACGCAGTTTGTCGCCAATGTGCTCAACGACTTGGCGTGTACGTTCTCCGCTACTTCATCACCCGACTCGGCATGCACGCAAGATCCGTTCGGCACCGCCGACTTTCTCGGGGTAGGCACCCAGATTCAGTTCTGCCTGCAGGTGCCACGCACACTCGCCTTTGCACTCGGAGACACGGTGCTGACCGCGCGCTTGCGCGATCTCGTTGGTAACCTTGGCGCGATGCGGCAACTCATTCTCCGCGTCGGTTCGGGTCCGGTGCCGCCAACCTTCACCCCCGCGCCAACCTTCACCCCGTTCATCCCGCACCCGACACATACGCCGCCCCAGACCGTCACGCCCAGCCCGTTGCAAACCCCGACGCCCAGCCGCACAGCATCGCCGACGATCCCAGTCAGCCCTTCGCCCTCGTCGACGCCGATCCCATCGCCTACGGTCAACCCTGCCTTTACGCCGCCGACGCGGACGCGTTCACCAACTCCGACCGCCTCGCCATCACCGACACCCAGCGCCACCGTACCGATACCACCCGGCCCGGTGATTTCATTCTTTGGATTGACCCAGTCGGATGACGCAGTGATCGCACCGAGCGGGACGACGGCGCAGGGCGTGCCGATTTATACGCATCTGAGCGGCACCGCGTTTAACCTGGTCATCGAAAGTCGGACCGGCACCAACCACGTGCTGGCTGGCAACCTGGCGTATGAACCCGACCTGCTGTTTTTTCCGGATCTACAGATCGAAGCCTCACGCGATTTGGGGAACGGCAGTCCCGCGGTATGCGACAGCTCCGGTTCGAACGCCGGCGGCGTGCCGGGAATCGATCCGCCCGACTTTCAATCAACTCGCCTCAACGTGGCCGTCGTCAACGACCTCGCCTGCCGCTTCGTAAATGGCAGCGGCCAACCGGTGGCGCGAACTTCCAGCGAGGCGTGCACGCCCAGCGGCTCTAGCGGCTCTGGCTTCGGGTTCGTGAACCCATTGAGCATGTTGCAGTTTTGTGCGCCGATCACCCGGGTCCTGGAGTTTCCCGCGGGCGATACCCTGCTCACCGCTCGCGTACAGGACATCAATGCGACGCCGGGACCGACGGCGCAGATTGTCGTGCGCATTGGCGTGTCGCCTTCACCGGCAGCACCGACACCAACCCCACCCGCAACGGCGACGGTGGCAATCCCTCGCACCCAAACACCAACCGCACCGCCAACCTCGGCACGGTCGGGAACTCCAGTACCAACCGCGACCGCGGCGCTCCCGACACCAACGGTCACGACTGCACGCACCGCCCAGCCCGCCAGTCCGACCCCATCCAGCAGCTCGACGGGGCCAGTGATCACCTTTTTCGGTTTGGCGCGTTCGGATGACACGCTCCTACCGCCGGACACCACAACCCCGGGCGGCCTGGCCGTCTACCTCCGCACCAACGGCGTAGGATTCTCGCTCGTCGTCGAAGGCAAGCCGGGCAGCAACCGCCAGCCCGTCGGACGATCGTCCTATCAAAGCGACCTGTCGTCGCTACCCGATCTGCAAATTGAGGTGTCGCGATCGCTCGGCAACGGCAGTCCCGACGTCTGCGACAACGCCGGGCCGACGGCGGGTGGTGTACCGGCCATCGATCCACCACGCTTCGATTCTAGCGGCGAGGTGACAGACGCGGTCAACGACCTTGCCTGTCGTTTTGTCGATGGCAGCGGCCATCCGCTGGGCCGTGGCCCCAGCGAAGGGTGTATCCTCTTTAGCGGAGGCGATCAGGGGTTCGTCGACTCATCCAGCACCATTCAATTTTGCGGCGCAGTCGGAAGAGCCCTGGCGTTCCCATCCGGCGATACGACGGTCACTGCCCGCCTGCTCGATGTGAACGGCACTGCGGGGGCCATGGCACAGTTGGTAGTTCACGTCGGCGGGTAGACCGCCCGGCAGGGCGTCGAGCGGGGAGTCTGCGGCGACCCAGGGATCGGTGCGGGTCGCCGGCCTCAGGGCATTGCACGCGCCCGTTCGCTGACGACGACGGGGCGACGAGCGGTGACGCGGCGGTAGCGGCCGATTCGCAGCGCGGCAAAGAACATCGCGGTGAGCACCAACACGATCATCGCACCGGCGGCGACGTTGAGAACATATGACACCATGAGTCCGACAATGGCGGACAGCACCGCACTGGCGACCGCGATTGCCAGCATGCTGCGATATCCGGCCGCCAATTGGTATCCAATCGCCGCCGGCATGACGAGCAACGCCTCAACCAGGATCAGCCCGACGACACGGATGGCTGCGACGATCGCCAATGCCAACGCCGTCAGGAGCAGAAAGTAGAGCGGCGCCACCGGCAAGCCGTTGGCGCGAGCCACTTCCTCGTCGAAAGTCAGGAACAGCAACTCCTTGAACAGCAAGCCGATCCCTGCCAGCACCACGGCGACAATCCCGCCGAGCAACCACAGATCGCGCGGCGACACCGCCAGGATGTTTCCGAACAGATAGCCGAAGAGATCCACCTGGTAGGCGCTCGACAAGCTGATGAGCGCCACACCCAGTGCCATCGCCGATGAGAAAAGAATGCCGATCGCCGTGTCCTCGTGCAGGCGACCGTGGCGGCTCAACCAGCCGATCGCCCACGCCACCGCGGTGGAGAATATCGCCGCCGCTACCAACGGATCGATGCCGAGCAACACGCCGATGGCAATGCCTCCGAACGCCGAATGAGAAATGCCGACGCCGATGAAGGACAGGCGCTTCAACACCACGAAGAATCCCAAGACTCCGCACAGCAGGCCCACCAGAATCCCGGCAACCAAGGCGCGCTGCATGAAGCCGTAGCTCAACACCTCGATCATGGCTGGTGCGCGGCGGCTTCCCGTGCCTCCCGCGACAGGAAATCGAACTCGCAGCGGTATGCCTCGCGCAGCTCATGGCTGTGCAGCACGGTCTGCGCATTCCCGTGGATGTGCGTGGTTCCATTGATGCAAATCAGCTCGTCGGCGTGGGCACCCAGCTCGAGGAGGTCGTGTGACACCGCGACCACCGTCAAGTCGAGCTCGCGCCGCAGCCGCTGCAACAAGGCGTACAACTCGTGTTGCGCCGGCAAGTCGAGACCGGTGGTCGCCTCGTCGAGCAGCAGCAAGCGGGTCTCGGAACACAAGGCGCGCGCCAGGAAGGCGCGCTGCTGCTCGCCACCCGACAGCTCGCCGATGCGCCGCAATTCCTGACCGGCGAGGCCCACTTGGCGAATCGACGCGTCGACTTTCTTCCAGTCGTCGTGCCGCGGAAAACGGAACAGTCCCAGGCAGCACGATCGGCCCATCATCACCACGTCGCGCACCGACACCGGAAAACGCGGATCGAAGTCGGGCCGCTGTGGCACATAGCCGATCTGGTGCGCGCCCCGACCCAACTCGGTCGGTGGCTGCCCGAAGACGCGCACGGCGCCACGCGCCACCGGCACCAGACCCAGCAACACGCGCAACAACGTCGTCTTGCCGGCGCCGTTCGGACCAATGATGCCGAAGAAGCGGCCGGCGGCAATCGAGAAGCTGATGTCCCACAGCACCGCGCGTCCGTCGATCTCGACGGCAAGGTCACGCACGTCAATCAGCGGCGCCGATGCATTGGTCATTCGAGAGCCTCGGCAAACACGCGGGCATTATAGCGCATGAGGTCAACGTAGTGGTCGCGCCCGGGAAGATTCGGTGCGCCCAGCTCGTCAACCAGGGCCGTGTGCGCGCCGCAGTCGCGCGCGATCTGCTCGGCAATGCGCGGATTCATCTGTGGCTCGATCAAGATCGCGTGGACTTGGGCGGCCCGTGCCTTCTCGACCACTGCCGCGATTTCCCGCGCCGACGGCTCCTTGCCAGGAAACGCTTCAACCACCGCAATCTGGTGCAAATCGTAGCGTTCCCCGAAATAGCGCCACGCGGCGTGGAACCCGATGAAATTGCGATGCGGCAGGGGCGCCACCAGCGCCCGAATGTCGGCGTCAAGCTGCGTCAGCGCCGCGCGGTAAGCGGCCGCCCCGGCCTCGAACGCCCCGCGCTGGTCCGGAGCCACCTCCGTCAGCGCCTTACTGATCGCCGGCACCAGCTGATCACGCACGCGCACCGGGTCGAGCCAAATGTGCGGGTCACCGCCGCCGGCGGATTCGTCGCCGGACTCGCCCGTCATGCTGAGCAGCCGGACCCCGTCGGTGAGCGTCAGGACGGTCAATGTCGGATTGCGCGCCGCCAGCAGCTTTTCCGTCCAACTATCCAGCCCGGCACCCACGCGCACGAACACTCGTGCCCCGGCGACTTCGCGCATTTGCGCCGGCGTCGGTTCGAACGTATGGGGGCTGGCGCCTGGCGGCAACAAGGTCGCGACCTCCACCGCATCACCGCCGATCTGACGGACGATGTCGGCGACTGGAAAAATCGTCGCCACCACGCGCACCGTGGCGGCGGCGCGCCCGCTCAATGCCAGGCCGCAGATGCACACGAGAGCTGCCAGTTGAGCGCGCCGCATCGCCGGGCATCGTGGCCGAGTTCCGCGGCGGCGTCAAATTCAGACCGTGAAGGCCCCATGGAAAGACGGGCCTGGCGAAGCCGCCGACGCTACCTCCTGAAATACAGCGACACCGCCATCGTCACGCCGATGATTACGACCGTGCGGCGCACGAACTGACGCCCGACCCGGCGCGCCAGGCCGGCACCGCCGTAGCCGCCCGCGATGGCTCCGACCGCCATGACCGCAGCGTCGCTCCAGCTTACCGTCCCCCACAGGACAAAGTACGCCGCTGCAACCAGGTTGATGCACGTGGCGAAAAAGTTCTTCAGCCCGTTCATCTGGTGAATGTCCGTCAGCCCGAGCAGCCCGAGCGCTGCGAGCATGAGGATGCCGATGCCGGCGCCAAAGTAGCCGCCGTACACCGCGACGCAGAACTGAAACGCGGCGGCGCCGATCCACCAAGCACCGCCTGGATGGCGGTTGGCGTGGCCATCGGCGCCAAGCACCCGGGTGATCGATTCCTGGACGGCGAAGAGTCCCGTGGCAAACAGGATCAGGTACGGCACGATCGCCGCGAAGGTATGCGACGGTGTGCGGAGCAACAGATAAGCGCCCAGCAACCCGCCGGCGAGCGACGGCCCGCCGAGCAGCAGCATCCAACGGCGGCCGTCCCCGAGCTCGCGGCGATAGCCGAACATGGCGCTCAGCGAGCCCGGCCACAACGCGACCGCGTTGGTCACGTTGGCGAGAACCGGATCGCGTCCGAGCCAGACGAGGGTGGGAAATGTAACCAGTGTCCCACCACCGGCTACCGAATTGATCATACCGGCACAGAACGCCGCCAGAAATATGATCGGAGCCTGCCAGACGAAAGTCATCGACCCAGACTAGCAGCCTGTCGAGTTTACGGCAGTCCGTCGCGACCGAATCCGGCTGTCGTCCGACTCGACATCGCGCAGACGAGTCGCGGTCAGGTTTCTCAACCGCCGCGGACTGAGCCGCACGAGCCATGCACTGGTACAATCGTGACCGTCGCGCTATGGCTCCGCGTGCGCGACTCATCAAGGGGCGACGGGAAAGAGAGGCATAGAATCGATGGGCCAGGTTAAGGGAGACAAGGCGCGGTACAACCGCGAACGCCGCAAGAAGATTGCACGACGAGTGGAGATGCGCGCGCTCCGGGCAACGCTCGCCACCAGGGCTGGAGCCGCGCCGCCACCAAAAGTGGCCGCCGCGCCGCCATCCAAGGCCGGCGCGGCGGCCAAGCCTGTCTCGTAGCGCGACGCCGACCGCTGGTCTCCTTAGGGGTCCAGGAGATCTCGGGCGTCGGCGTACAAGCTGTTGGCGCTCGGTACCCAGCAGTCGTCCAGAAGGTCGAGCTGCGTCACGCCGCGGTACGGGAAATAACCGAGCTCGTCGAGACAACGCTTGCCGAACACCTGCGTTGCCCCTGCGGCGGCGATGTAGAACGCCTGGAACTGATCCGTCGTGACGAGTGACGGGCGATCGACGGGCACCCCATAGCGATAGAGCAGACGCGCAACGTTGCGGAGGTTGGTGGTCGTGTGACGCGCGTGCGGATCCACGAGAATCGCCGCTTCCGGAATGGCATAGGTTGCCATAAGGTACTGCTTCATCTCGATCGCCTCCGAGTACGGCGTGCGATCCGGGTGCACGTGACCACCGCTGAGCACAATCAGGGGAGCGAGCCCAGCCGCGAGACGGGCAGCGGCCTGATCGGCACGGATCTGGCCGTTCGGGTCGAGCGGATGATTGAGATCGCTCGGCCCCTGCCCAGGCACAACAATCGCCGCGAATCGGTACTGGGAGAAATCGATGCAGGGAATGCGTGCGAGCGCCGCGGCATTCTCACCCGCCGCCAGCGGTTCGTAGCGCGCCGCCTCATCCCGCCCGTCGGCGGCAAGGCCACCGAGGACGAGTTGCACCAACGGTGAAAAGAACGGACGGCCCGCGGCTGTTACCGCGGCGCCGGACAACAGACGCGCCACCGTATCGGTTGCCAGCCCCGCAACGTGCTCCTCCCAACCCTGGTTCAGTGCATGCGCGGCATCCACCCACGCCGCCTGCAAGAGCGGCGCGTCGGTCAGCGACGCGTGGAGCTGGGCGGCACCGCTGCGGCGCAGTGACATAGCCGCCGCCTGGATCGGCTTGGATGCGCCATGCAACGCGACGAGCGCCGCGCCAGCACGATCGATGTCCGCATCCGACCACGTCACGGCCTCGCCCCAGCACGCGGCGTCGCCATTGCAGTCGCGCACCGCTGATTGCATCATCTGCGCGTGCTCCGCTGCCAGCGTTGCCAGCGCCGGCCAGGTCGACACGGCGGCGCGCGCATCGGCGACGGCATCGAGCAATGTAAGGACATAGAAGGCTTTGTCTTCAATCGCGGAGCCGGAAGTTACCAGCGGCGCCCTGGGGCTGGCGCCATACAGATCCTCGGGCACGATCTGCGGACACTGCGCGGGATCGAGCGACGAGAAGTCCGGGAGGTCTCCCGTGCTGATGGCCTCCACCGGGCACGCCGGCACCGCCGCCACCGACGTCTGCTGGCTTTCACCGCAGGCCGTGATGCAGATGCAGGCGGCGACCACTGCAGCCAAACGTTTCATCCCCGGATCTCTACAGCAAGGAAACAAGACGTGTCTACCTGCGGGCGGCGTCTTTTCTATGGTCCGCTCTCGTTGGTCCCTAGCGGCTGCCACGTCGGCCGGTCGTCCTGTGGGCAGCGTCTGCACAGTGTCGGACTTGACAGTGCGCAGCGACCCAACGGGGAGCGGACCATAGAAAGGACGCCGCCCGCAGGGCCTAGATCGCGCTGGCGGCGATGTTCACCGTGAGGGCGAGCAGCGCCGCGTTGAAAAAGAACGACACCACGCCGTGCGCGGCAACGGTGCGGCGGATCTCCTTGGTGGTGATGCCGACGTCGGAAACCTGCGAGGTCATGCCGATGACCACGGAGAAATAGAGGAAGTCGCCGTAGTCCGGCTCCTCCTCACCGCCCGGAAACATCATCCCGCGGCCCGCACTCTCGTCATAGAACTCGTGAGCGTAGTGCAGCGCGAACATCGTGTGGATGAACGCCCACGACAGCCCGATGGTCATCATCGCGAGGATGAGCACGCTGGGGTGGCGCCCTGCCGCACCGGCCGCGGATGTGCCGAGCAGGACGACGATGGCGAGCAGGCTGGCCAGTGCCGCGGCAACGGTCATGATCAAGATGACGATCTTGCCCTCGTCCTGGGTCGCGGCATGCCTGCGGATCTGTTGCACGTCGGCGCGCAGCATCATCTCCAGGGCGAGGATCAAATAGAACCCAATACCGATGTCCCAGCTGACGAGGCAGCGCGCGATCAGTCTCCAGTCGGTCAGTGCGGCGAGGACCGCCGCGGTCGCTATGCCGAGCAGCGGAGATGAGAACAGTCGCGGCCGTACTCGAATGATCCGCCACACCCAGGGCGCCCGGCGGATTTTCCTCATATCGGTGGGCATCGTCGTCTACCTCTTCACCAGCGACATGATGCTTCCGGGTCGGCTTGTCAACGCAGGTTGCACCGACGTCCGGCGCCGGCCGGGCGGCGCACGCAACCGGCGCCGACGCCCCGCACAACCCACCTTGCCGATAACTCGTTCGCGTGCATATAATTGCGCTGTGCAAGTATCTGTGGGTCCAGGAGTACGCCGCACCGGGCGCGCCGCCGCGTCCTCGGCTGACGCATGCGCCGTCGCCGTCTTGGACGTCGTGCCGGCGGTCGTCCGGTTCATTCGTCACGTCATGTTGAGTCACCGCTCCCTCGGCCTGTCGGTGCCGCAGTTTCGGACGCTGGCGCTCCTCAGCCGGTCACCGCACGTGTCACTGTCTTGCGTTGCAGACAACATCGGTGCTTCCCTGCCGGCCGCTTCGCGGATGATCGGCGTGTTGGTGGCCAAGAAATTGGTGGTGCGGGAGGGTTCCAAGGGCGACCGACGGCAATTGGCTCTGGCCTTGACGGCGCGCGGCACCCAGGTGTTCACCGCGGCACACGACCAGGCGCGCCAGCAGCTCGCCGAACAAATGGTGGCGCTCGGCACGGACGACCACGAGCGCATCTGCGCCGGCTTCCAGCTCCTCGGCGAAATTTTCGGCACCGATGCCCGGCCGCTGCTGACCGCGGATACGCCGCGCGTTGGCCGTTCCCGGCTGGTCCCCCGTCGCCTCGGGAAACCGGGCGTCCGCGACACGCTCTAGAGGTGACCCATGTGGATCGTCCGCCTCGCCCTGCGCCGCCCGTATACGTTCGTCGTCGCCGCAATGTTGGTGTTCATTCTTGGCGCCTTTACGATATTGAATACACCAACCGACATCTTTCCAAATATTGACATACCGGTCATTTCGGTCGTTTTCAACTATAGCGGCATGTCGCCCAGCGATATGGAGCAGCATATCGTCACAGGTTTCGAGCGCACGCTGACGACGACCGTCAACAACATCGAGCACACCGAAAGCCAGTCGCTGAATAGCATCGCGATCGTCAAGATCTTCTTTCAGCCGGAAACCAGAATCGAGGCGGCGATCGCGCAAGTGACCGCCATCTGCCAAACCACCCTCCGGCAAATGCCGCCGGGAACACAACCCCCGCTGGTCATTCAGTACAGCGCCTCCAACGTGCCCATTTTGCAGCTGGCGTTCGCCAGTGACACCCTGTCCGAGCAGGCAATGTTTGATCAGGCAGTCAACTTCGTGCGGCCGCGGCTGGTGACGGTACCGGGAATTCAGATTCCGTATCCCTATGGCGGCAAACAACGCCAGGTCATGGTCGATCTGGATCCCGAGCGCCTGTACGCGTGGGGCATTTCGCCCTCTGACGTGTCCGCGGCGATCGGCGCCCAGAATTTGATCCTGCCGGCTGGGACCACCAAGATCGGGACGCAGGAGTATCCCGTCATCCTCAATAGCAGCCCGGTGCAGGCCAACGACCTGAACGGCCTGCCCATCAAAACCGTGAACGGGACGACCGTCTACATCAAGGACGTCGCACACGTGCGCGATGGATTCCAGGTGCAGACGAGCCTGGTGCACGCCAGCGGCAAGCGCGGTGTGCTGTTGTCCATCTTGAAAAATGGCGGGGCGTCCACCCTGGACGTCGTGGCCGGGGCCAAAAGCGCGCTCGCAGAGGTGGCCCCCACCCTGCCGAAAGATCTGAAGGTCACGCCGCTGTTCGACCAGTCGCTGTTCGTTCGGGCTTCGATTGACGGTGTGGTCCGCGAGGCGGTCATCGCGGCGGGGCTGACCGGATTGATGATTCTGATCTTTCTCGGCAGCTGGCGCAGCACGCTGGTGGTGATCACCTCCATTCCGCTGTCGATCCTGGTCTCGATCATCCTGATGAGCTGGCTCGGACAGACGCTGAATGTCATGACGCTGGGCGGACTGGCCCTCGCCGTGGGCATCCTGGTGGATGATGCGACGGTGGAGATCGAAAACATTCATCGCAATCTGCACGAGGGGAAGCGTCTGGTGCAAGCCATCCTCGACGGCGCCTCACAGATTGCCGTTCCGGCCTTCGTTTCGACGCTGTGCATTTGTATCGTCTTCGTTCCCGTGGTGTTCATCAGCGGAGCGGCCAAGTATCTCTTCATTCCCCTGGGGATGGCGGTCGTCTTCGCCATGATGACTAGCTACCTCCTGAGTCGAACGCTGGTTCCCACGATGGTCCACTACCTGCTCGCGAGTGAAGTGGAAATGTATGGCGGCGAGCTCGATCCGAGCGATCCGCACGCTGACCCGAGTAAGGTCCATCGCAGCGACGCGCCGCCGGAGCGCTACTACGGCGTCGCCGAATCGCTGTGGTGGTCGATCAAATTTGTGGCGCTTCCGGTTGCCGTGACGGTGGCTGCGGGCGCGGTGGTTCTCGGCGCCATCCATCACACGCCGTTCACTCCCGTTCCGGCAGTTGTCCGCCTGCTCAAGATCGTCGGCATCGTTGTCCTGGCCAGTGCTGCGCTGCACTACGTGCTGCAGAACAGTTACATCTGGCGATTCCACGACAGCTTCAACAGACAGTTCGAAAAGATGCGCCGGCGATATGGTGGACTCTTGGTCTGGGCACTGCAGCATCGGCTCACGGTCCTGGTCGTCTTCATGCTGCTGGTCGCCAGCTCGCTGTCTTTGCTGGCGTGCGGTCTGATCGGAAAGGACTTTTTTCCTTCCGTGGATGCCGGCCAGATTCGCCTGCACGTTCGGGCCGCGCCGGGCACGCGGATCGAGCAGACCGAACGCATCTATGCGGAGGTCGAAAAAGTGATCGCGAACGACATCGCGGCCGGTGAAATCGACACCCTGCTGGACAATATCGGTATCCCGTACAGTGGGATCAATCTGTCGCTGAGCGACGGGGCACTGATGTCATCGGCCGACGGCGAGATTCTGATCGCGCTCAAGCCCGAGCATAGGCCGACGGAACAATATATCGACCGAATCGGCCATGACTTGAGAACCAGGTTTCCCGGCCTGACGTTCTACTTCGCCCCGGCGGACATCGTGACGCAGGTCTTGAATTTCGGGATCGCCGCGCCGATCGACGTGCAGATCGAGGGGGCCACCGCCGACGCGCCGAAGAATTTCGAGATCGCCAAGCGGATCGCAAAAGCCGTCGCCAGTTTGCCCGGTGCAGCCGACGTACGTCTCGAGCAAGTGCCCAATGCGCCCGATCTGCGCTTGAACGTCGATCGTACCCAGGCCGACTATGCCGGCCTCACCCAACGCGATGTCGCCAACGACATGCTCGTGTCGCTCAGCGGTACCGCGCAGCAAAACCCGAACTTCTGGCAGGACACGGTCCACGGCGTGCAGTACGGTGTGCTCGTACAAACACCGCAGTATTTCATCGACTCGATCAACGCCCTGCAGAATCAGCCGGTGGTGCCCGCATCGGCGACGGCGTTGAATCACGAGGCGCAGCTCCTGGGCAGCGTGGCGACGCTGGATCGAAACGTGTCGCCGGCGAACATCACGCACTACAATCCCAGACCGACGTTCGACGTGCTGGCGGGTGTCCGGGGAATGGATTTGAGCTCAGTCGCCAGTAGCGTGCGGGCCATCGTCGAAATAGAACGCCAGAATCTTCCGCGCGCCAGCCTGATCCACATTCGCGGGCAGGTCCAAAGCATGGACGCATCATTCAGCGGTCTGGGGTACGGGATGCTGTTCGCCATTGTCCTCGTGTACCTGCTGATGGTCATCAATTTCCAATCCTGGCTCGATCCGCTGATCATCCTCATGGCCTTGCCGGGCGCGTTGGCCGGAATTCTGTGGATGCTGTTCGTCACCCAGACGACGATCAACGTTCCCTCGTTCATGGGTGCCATCATGAGCATCGGTGTGGCAACGGCGAACAGCATCTTGATGATCACGTTTGCCAACGACCTGCGGAAGGAAGGCGCCAACGCGCATGACGCCGCGCTGGCCGCCGGAATGACCCGCCTGCGGCCCGTGATCATGACGGCGTTGGCCATGATCATCGGCATGCTGCCGATGTCACTGGGATTCGGGGAGGGCGGCGAACAGAATGCTCCGCTCGGCCGCGCGGTCATTGGTGGCTTGCTGCTGGCGACCTTCGCCACCTTGTTCTTTGTTCCCGTCGTGTACAGTAAACTGCGCATCAAAGCGGCAGTGACCCAAGTCGAGGAAGAGCTGCGATAATGGAATTGAAGGACGTCATCCCGGATGACCTTCCCAAGATCGGTAAGACGACGCTGACGAGCCTCGCCATCGTCATGGTTGTGGCTTTCGTGGCGTTGTTCGCGCTCGGCTTCTGGCCGCGGCATCAACGCGTCAAGGAACGCGAGGCCATGGCTCGCGAAATTCAGGACCAAAAGCCGGTGGTGCAAGTCGTTCAGCCGAAGACCGCCGGACAGCCCGTGGAGCTGACGTTGCCTGCCGATGTCCGCGCCTATGCAACGACCGCGTTGTACGCGCGCATCACTGGCTATCTCGCCTTCTCGAAGGTCGACATCCACGATCACGTGAAGAAGGGCGACCTTCTCGCCGTCATCTCCGCCCCGGACGCCGATGCCGACCTCAGGCAGGCCGAGGCGAATCTGGATCAGGCCAAGGCCACCGTCAACCAGCAACAGACCAACTACGAATTGGCCGAGGCGACGTATCAACGTTACAAGGGCCTGATTGCCACCCACGGCGTGACGCTGCAGCAGCTCGACCAATATCGTTCCGCAATGGAGCAGGCCAAGGCAACGCTGATCGCCGCCAAAGCGAACGTGCAGTCTTCCGTCGCCACCGTCGAGCGGCTGCGCACGCTCACGGCGTTCGAACAAATCATTGCGCCGTTCGACGGCGTGATCACCGCCCGCACCTACGATCCCGGCGCCTTGATATCCGCCTCGAACATCGGCCCGGGACAGGAGCTGTTCAACATCGCCGCGGATGACTGGCTCCGCGTCTTCGTCAACGTGCCCCAGGCCTATTCGACGCTCCTCACGTTCGACGCGCCGGTGGCGTTGGTACTGGAGCGCAATTTCCCGGGACACAAGTTCGAGGGATGGCTGACGCGATCAGCAAGTGTGCTCGATCCGGTGACACGAACCCTGCGGACCGAGCTGGATTTCAAGAACGACGATCCGGCGTACCGCATTTTACCCGGCATGTACGGCCAGGCCATCTTTTCCCTCAAGCGCGAGCATCCGGCGCTGACCATTCCAACGAGCGCCCTGCTCTTTGAAGCCGACGGCAAACAGGTCGCGGTCGTTGGCAGCGACAACAAGATCCATTTTCAGAAGATCACGCCAGGAAGTGACTTCGGAACCGACATTGAAGTCCTCTCCGGTTTGCAGGGTGATGAGCAAATCGTCAGCAATCCCGGCGAGAAGCTTTCCGAAGGCGTTGAGGTCTCCGTCGTTGCCGAGCACGACTGACGGAGCGCAGATCAGGGTCGTCGGGCCGTCAGACTTCGCGCACCGCAAGAGCGAGACCTCCGTGGTACCGACTTCGCGAATGAAACCACCGCGCGCCTGGGTGGTGTGCTGTCTGTGTGTTCCGTTCATGAGCCTCCTGGCCGGCTGTGTCGATCAGAAGAAAGAGGTGCAAACCTACCGGGACGTGCTCGACGCGGATCTCTCCAAGCCCAAGCCGCTGGCGCCCGGTGAGACGCTGACGCTGGAGCACGCCCTGGCGTTGGCCAACGCCGACAACGAACAGCTGGCGTCGCAAGGAGAAACCTATCTGCAGTCGCTAATCAATAAGAACCGTGCCGTTGCGGCGTTCTTGCCGACCGTGAGCTTTCAGCCGAATTTCACCATCGAGCAGGCGCCGAGCGGCAACGCCCCCGCCGCTGCTCCGGGTGAGCCGTCTTCCAGCGCCGCCGCGGTGGCCGCGAGCTCGGGCGGATTCGTGCAAAGCGGGAATGTCCTCCATCGCTTCGAAGCACCGGTGGTTGGCAGCCTGAACTTCTCCTATTACAGCGTGCCCAATCTCAAGAGCGCGGAGATGACCGTCGTGCAGCAGAAGCAATTGCTGCTCGATGCGCAAGCGACGATTCTGCTGAACGTCGCGCAAACGTACTATCAGATCCTGATCTCCGAGCAGCAGGTCGCCGTGCTGCAGAATTCGCTGACGTTGCAAGAAGCCCGCGTGCGCGACGTCCAGGCACGGTACGATGCCCACCTGGCGTTGGCACTGGAAGTCTCACAGACGGTTTCGGAAGCGGCCGCGACCCGTGTGACTTTGACGCAGGCGTTGAGCGACGTACGCAACGGCCGGCGGACGTTGGCGATTCTCGTCGGCACATCGCCCATCGATGGCCCGTTGGTGGATGACACGGTGGTACCGGATCAGCTGGAGCCGATGTCCTCCTACGTGGATCAAGCGCTGGCCCACCGCCAGGACCTGCTGGCCGCCCAGGCGGCGGTCAAAGCGGCGCGCCATGCCGTCGACGCGGCGATCGCCGAGTTCTACCCGTCGGTCACCCTCAATGTCGCGGGTTTTCTCTATCGCCAGAATTTCACCGATGCCACGAAGTGGGACGCGATTCTGCTCGCCAATCTCCCGATCTTTTCCGCCGGCATCATCGAAGCAGACGTGCGCACCGCCTGGTCACGCCTGCGCCAGGCAGCCTTGTTCGAATCGTACTTGCATCGCCAGATCGACGAGAGCGTGCAAATCGTCTACGAGAATTTCATTACCAGCAGCAACAAACTGGTCGATCTCCAGCGTGAAGTGCAGGCGTCATCGGATTCCTACCAACAGTCTGTCCAACTCGAGAGGAACGGTTTGGCCATTCCGCTCGATGTCCTCACCGCGCAGGACCGGCTGCTCAGATCCCAGCTCGAGTACACTGACGAGACCTTCAGCCGCACGATCTTCTACCTGGACCTCATCCGCGCCGTCGGCGATTTGAGCCCGCGCACACCGTTGAACGTCGGTCCGCCGACGATGGACGCCACGACCGCGCCGCCGGTTGAACCTTTGTAGGTTGCTGGCTCAATTCGTATGCATGCGAGCTTCCAGGCGCCGCTTCACCGGCGGCCACTCACTGTCGATGATGCTGAAGTACACGCTGTGACGGATACGGTCGCCGGGACAGACCATGTGATTGCGGAAGATACCTTCCTCTACTGCCCCGATGCGCGCGAGTGCGACGCGTGAGCGCTCGTTGTTCGCGTCGGTCTTGAACTCCACACGCATGCAGCCCAGCACCTCGAAGCAGTGGCCGAGTTGCAGGTATTTCGCTTCCGTGTTGCAGGCGGACCGTTGCCACGGCACGCCGAGCCAGGTGGAGCCGATCTCCAGGCGGCGGTTGGCGCGATCGATGGCGAGGTAGCTCGTGGATCCGATCAAACGTCCCGTGGCGCGCTCGAGCGTCGTGAACGGCAGCGTGCTGCCCGCTTCGCGCCCCGCCATCAGGGTGCGCATCCACTGCTCGACGTCCGCCGGCGTCTCCATCGCAAACGGATACCAGCGAAAGATGTCATGGCCGAGGGCGATCGCCACCAGGCCATCGAGATGCTGCAACCCCATTGGCTCGAGGCGGACGACGCGACCTTCCAACGTGACCGGCTGAACGTTCATCGCACGGATATTGCCTGCGGCGCGCCCGGATTGCATCCCCGGCGATTCCACGAACGGCACACTCCGGTGGCCCGCATCTGTGGCTCTCGGCGCGCGCTCCGTGTACACTTCCGGGCTATGAACCCCTATCGCAGTCGGACCACGACCCACGGTCGCAACATGGCTGGAGCGCGCGCGTTGTGGCGCGCCACCGGCCTCAAGGACGCGGACTTTGAAAAGCCCATCGTCGCCATCGCCAACAGCTTCACCCAGTTCGTACCCGGTCACGTGCATCTGCACGACGTTGGGCAACAGGTGAAAAAGGTCGTCGATGCCAACGGTGGCGTCGGAGTCGAGTTCGACACGATTGCCGTGGACGACGGCATCGCCATGGGCCACGGCGGGATGCTCTACTCGTTGCCCAGCCGCGACCTGATCGCCGACAGCGTCGAGTACATGGTGCAGGCACATGTGGCTGATGCGCTCATCTGTATCTCGAACTGCGACAAGATCACCCCGGGCATGCTCATGGCCGCCATGCGGCTCAACATTCCGACCATCTTTGTCTCGGGTGGCCCGATGGAAGCCGGCAAATCGATCGGCACGCACGACGCTCAAGGCAAGCCGCTTCCCAAGCTCGATCTGATCGATGCCATGGTCGCCGCCGGCGATGACGCCGTGAGCGACGCGACCCTGGCGGAAGTCGAACGCTCTGCCTGTCCGACCTGCGGTTCGTGCTCCGGCATGTTCACGGCCAACAGCATGAACTGCCTGAACGAGGCACTCGGCCTGGCGCTGCCCGGCAACGGGACGCTGCTGGCGACGCACAAAGCGCGCTGGCAGCTGTTCGAAGACGCCGGGCGCCGCATCGTTGAGCTTGCCAAGCGCTACTACGTCCACGGTGATGCCAGCGTCTTGCCGCGCAGCATCGCCACGTTCGAGGCCTTCGAGAACGCCATGACCCTCGACATCGCCATGGGTGGCTCAACCAACACGGTGTTGCACATCCTCGCCATTGCGCACGAGGCGGGTGTACCGTTCACGATGAAGGACATCGACCGGCTGTCGCACCGCGTGCCCAACATCTGTAAGGTTGCTCCCTCCTCGCACTACCACGTCGAGGACGTGAACCGTGCCGGCGGCATTTTCACCATCCTTGGGGCGCTGGATCGTGCGGGCTTGATGCATCGTGAGGTCAGCACCGTGCACGAGAAGACCATGAGCGCCGCCCTCGGGTCCAACGACATTCGCCGAAAGACTGCCTCCGATGCAGCGCGCCGCCGGAGCCTTGCGGCGCCTGGCGGCGTACCGACAAACGTTGGCTTCTCGCAAGATAAGTACTACGCCGAGCTCGATACCGACGGTGTCGCCGGCTGCATCCACGAGGTCGAGCACGCTTACAGCAAGGACGGCGGGCTCGCCGTCCTGCACGGCAACCTGGCCGAAGACGGCTGCATCGTGAAGACCGCCGGGGTCGACGAATCGATCTGGCACTTTGAAGGTCCGGCGCGCGTGTTCCATTCACAAGACGACGCGTGCAACGCTATCCTCAACGACCGGATCAAGCCAGGCGACGTCGTCGTCATCCGCTACGAAGGCCCGAAAGGCGGGCCGGGCATGCAGGAGATGCTCTACCCGACGTCGTACATCAAGTCGAAGAATCTCGGCAAAGTGTGTGCGCTGATCACCGACGGCCGTTTCAGCGGCGGTACGTCCGGCCTGAGCATCGGCCACATCTCCCCCGAAGCGGCGGACGGCGGCACGATTGCGCTCGTGGAAGAAGGCGACCGCATCCGCATCGATATTCCGAAGCGGCGCCTGGACCTCGTTGTCGACGCCGCCGAGCTCAAGCGTCGCCGCGTCGCCATGCTCGAACGCGGTGAGAGCGCATGGCAGCCGATCGGCCGCAGCCGTCCGGTCTCCCTGGCGTTGCAGGCGTATGCGTTCCTCACCACCAGTGCCTCGCGCGGTGCCGTGCGCGATCTCGAACAGCACCGGCGCACCCCAGGTGCGCGCGTGAGCACGACTGACAAAGGCTGAAGTAACGCGCAGCTCGCGTGCTTCCTCAAATCCGCATTTTCCGGAGGATCTATGAGTTTCGGCGTCATTTGCATCTCACGCACCAGCTCAGCCGGCGGGGAGACCGTCGGCGACAGCGTCGCGCAGCGCCTGGGCTTTCGCTACGTCGATGAACAGATCATCGAACGCGCGGCGCAGCTGGCGCAGGTGGACCCGAAGCTGGTCGAGGCGGCGGAGCACAAGCGCCCGCTGCTGCAGCGACTCATCGACAAGCTGGCGACGGCCTATGATCTTGCCAGCCCGGTGACTCTGGCAACTGGCGTACCGGTCGACGCGTTTGTCCCCAGCCCGGTCGGCTATCAGGCGATTCCGGAAGATCTGCGCGTCCTCATCCGCGCCGCGATCCATGAGGTGGCGAAGATGGGCCAGGCGGTGATCGTCGCGCACGCCGCGTCGATGGCACTCGCCGGGACGGAAGGCGTGTTGCGTGTCCTGGTCACCGCGTCGCCGGCCACCCGCGCGCACCGGTTGGCAGTGGCACAAGGGCTCGCTGCCGCCGCCGCAACCGCCGAGATCGCCAAGTCAGATCGCGAGCGCTGCGACTACTTTCGGGAATTCTACGACATCAAAGAAGAGCTGCCGACGCATTACGATGTGATCATCAACACCGACGTGGTGACACCACAACAGGCAGTGCAGCTGATCGTCGCCGCCGCAACCTAAACCCTGCGGCCGCAGGCCTCAGCAGGGGCCTTGGTGGGCTCTTGAGGTTCCTGCTCGCTGGCGTTCGCAGTCGTTGCGGTAGGTCACGCCGTCACACCCGCAAACCGCTGCCGCCGTGGGGTCGCAGATCACACTCATGGGTGTGCAGATCCCGGTGTCTCCCACCAGGCCGCAGCGATTTTCGGGGAACTGACAGAACTCGCCGGACGAGCAGATCTTGTTCTTGTTCCCGCCGCAACCCTCGTGGCCTGGCGGGAGGACGATGACTCCCGGATGCACTGGCCGAGTGAGCGTCGGGGTCGGGGTCGGAGGTATCGGCGTTCGAGGGGGTGTCGATCCGGGCGGGAGACTCGGGGTCGGCGTCGGTGAACCCGGCTGCGGATTGTGCACCGGGCGCCGTGTCGGTCGCGGCCGCGGCGCCCGCGGCAGCTGCGAATGTCCACCGACCGCGACGCTGGCGACGCCGGCATCCGCCGGTGTGTTGCTCGTCTTTTCCAGAATCGCCCCGTTGGGATTGACGACGATCACCAGAAAATAGTCCCCCGCCGGGACCGGAGTGATCGGATTGGCATCGAGGTTCAACGCTTGCCCGGGGGCCTGACTATCTTCCTCGTTCGCAAAGCCAACGGAAATGCCCATCGGTCCCTCGTCGCAGTCGAAGAAGTCGGGAGCACGGCGGGAGCCGCGCAGTTGCACGATGTTGAGGAGACAGAACTCGGTCTTGCTGAAGCGTGCGACGATGGGTCCGGTGAACGGATCATCCAGGCGCAGTTGATATTCGGCGAAGTCGTCGATGTGGAAGCGTTCTTCCCCGTCACCGAACGGAAAGAACCCGACGTCATGCGTACAGGTGGTGCCATTGGTGCGCCGGACGATTTGCGTCACCCGGGTCCCCGCCCCTTGCGCACCGCTCACGGTCTGCCCGTCGAGGACCAGCGGCCCGTCGCCGACATTGTCGATCGTCGTCGTGAACAACAGCTCGCGTACGCGGCCACGCGTCAACAAACGGATCTTGCTGGGCGCCTCCGCAACCAGATCCGGCTTGAGCAAGGTCAGATCGTTCGGATTACAAACGTCGGCAAGCGCGCTCGTCGCGCAGACAATCGAGAGCACTCCAGCAGCCAAAACTCGCATGCGCATGCATTCACCCCGCAATCCAATTTTCGAGAATATCCGTCAGCGTAGAGCATCTTCGACCAATCGACAAGGAAAAACCGGAGGGTCGGACGAAAGGTTGCCAATGCACAGGTTGCCGCTTGTCGCCGGCGCCGCGATCGATTAAGACGGGCGCACACACGAGGATCATTCGCATGCTGCGCAAAATCCATCACATCGGTATCGTCGTGCGTAGCCTCGATGCGGCGTACGCGTTTTACCGCGACACCCTGGGGCTCCACGTCCACAAGGAAGCCGTGGTCGAAGACCAGGGCGTGCGGGCCGCCTTGCTCACCATCGGGAACAGCGAGATCGAGCTGCTCGAGCCGATCAACCAAAACGGCGGGGTCGCCAAGTTTCTCGAACGCCGCGGCGAAGGCCTGCATCACATCTGCTTCGAGACCGATGACGTTCATGCGGAACTAGCGGCCACGAAGGCCAAAGGTATCGAATTGATCGACCAGACACCGCGCCAGGGGCTGGCTGGAATGATTTGTTTCCTGCATCCCAAGGCCAACCATGGCGTCCTCATCGAGTACGCCCAGCCGTTTGAGGAGCAGTGACTGGGGCCAGTGTCGAGTGACAAGGGACCAGTGACGAGTGCAGGCATCAGCCAACCAGTAACCAAGGACGCAAGCATGGCGGTAGTGAATAGGATCGATCACATCGCGATAGCGGTGAAGGACCTCGACGCCGCGCTGGAACGCTTCACGGCGAATTTTGATTTCCCCGTTAGCGGCCTTGGCGATGTTCCGGGGCTCAACATCCGGCGTGCCTTTCTCACCATCGGCGACGCGGCGCTCGAGCTGTTTCAACCGACCACCGGATCCAACCCCGCAACCAAGTTCCTCGCCGAGCGCGGTGAAGGCATGTACATCCTGTCGCTCGAAGTCGATGATCTGCACGCGGCAAGTGAAACGCTCGCACAAAGGGGCATCAAGCTAAACATCCAGAACGTCCCCAACGGTCGGAGCCTCGGCTTCATCAGTCCCAAAGTCACGCACGGCGTCCTGCTGCAACTGGTAGAACGTCCAAAAGCCTGACGCCTTCATCTTTTCGCGAACACGACTCACGAGCACGAATCACGCGATGAAGCTCGACGGTAAGATCGCCCTCATCACCGGCGCCTCACGCGGCATCGGCCGCGGCATTGCGTTGGAGTTGGCGCGCGAAGGCGCGTCGGTCGCCGTCAACTACCGCCGTAACGCCGCCGCGGCCGACGCCACCGTCCACGCCATCGAGGAGCTCGGCGGCAGCGCCATCGCGTTCCAGGCCGACGTCAGTGAATGGGCCGCCGTGGAGCGCATGGTGGCCGACGTTCTCCACCGCTTCGGGCGAATCGATATCGTCGTGGCCAACTCGGGCATCGCCGCGCGAGTCGCCCCGCTCTGGGACCTCGACGTCGATCACTGGCACAAGGTGATCAACGTGAACTTGCACGGTGTCTTCTATACCTGCCGGGCCACGGTCGGCCATCTCGTCGAGCGCCGCAGCGGCAATGTCATACTCATTTCGTCGATCGGCGCCGACGCCTGCGGTCCGATGGGCGCCCCGTACTATGTGGCGAAGGCGGGGGTGAACGCTTTGACCAAGTCGCTCGCCAAGGAGTGTGCCCCCGCCGGCGTGCGTGTCAATTGCATAGCGCCGGGCATCGTGGCGACCGATATGGGCGACCGGATGATGAAGTTCTATGGCGAGGCGTTGCTCAACACCATCCCGCTGGGTCGCGCCGGCCGGCCGGAAGACATCGGCAAGGCCGCCGTGTACCTCGCCAGCGACGATGCCAGCTTCGTCACCGGCAAGATCCTACGCGTCGACGGCGGCGCCTGGATGTAGCCCTGCGGGCGGCGTCTTTTCTATGGTCCGCTCCCCGTTGGGTCGCTGCGGGCTGGCACGGTCGGGCATGTTGCTGATTTCGGTGCGGCGGTGCATGGTTGAACGAATCAGACGACAAGCTGCCCGAGGCACGGAAGCATGCAGACTGAATTCCATCTCCGCAGCCAGCGCCAGCACGAGATGATCGATATCACCGAACGGGTGGCGGAGATCGTTCGTGCATCGCAGGCGACGGAGGCGATCTGCTCCGTCTATGTCACCCACGCAACGGCGGCGATCGTCATCAACGAGAATGACGATCCGAACGTCGGTGAAGACGTACTCGATGCGCTCGACAAAATGATCCCCGCGGGCGTGTGGCGGCACGACCGAGTTGACGGCAACGCCGCGGCCCATATCAAGTCCGCCATCCTCGGTCCCGGCGAAACGATCCCGGTCCACAACGGCGCACTCGTGCTGGGGACGTGGCAGGCGATCATGCTCGTCGAGTTGGATGGACCGCGCGACCGGCGCGTCGTGGTCACGGTGCGGTGAGAAGAATTGAGTGATCGCTCATCGAGTCATTGGGTGATCGAATACCCGATGCGCCGATGGCCCGGTGACTCAATCACTCAATGCTTCTCTGCTCACTTCACCGTCGCGCCGCTGGTCACCGGCCGTTCCGGCGTGACGATGGCGAGGCGGCCCTCCGCATCCGACGCGGCGAGCAACATGCCCTGACTCTCGACGCCGCGCAGTGTGGCCGGCTCGAGGTTGGCCACCACGACAATCTGCTTGCCGACCAGCGTCTCGGGCGCGTAGTGAGCGCGAATGCCCGCCACCAACTGACGCTGCTCGCTACCGAGATCGATCTTCAAGACCAACAACCGATCGGCATTCGGGTGCGGCTCCGCGGCGAGGATGGTCGCGACGCGCAGCTCGACGCGCTGGAAATCGTCAATGGTGAGCATGCGCCGGACTGTAGGGACCGCACGCGGCGAAGTCAACGCGGGGGAAGACCGACAACAGGACAGACGACAGACTCACTGTACGTTGACACGCGCGGGCGTCTGTTGTCTGTCGTCTCCCAGTCTGTTGTCTGTGAGGCTGAATTCCGACCATGCAAGGCACCCAGCCGATCTCGCCCGACGACGTCTACTGCGTGTATTGCCATGCGCCCGCTGCCGGCTCGTGCGCCGTGTGTCATGCGCTGTGTTGCGGCGACTGCGTCGAGCTGGTGATGGGCCTGACGGTGCGGCGCGCGGTATGCCGGTCGTGTCTGGCGCGTAATGCGGCGCCCGCCGATGCGGCGGCATGGCGGTGGTTCGCCATCGCGGCGATTGCGCTGGCGCTCGTGGCCGTGGTCGTCCTGGTGGCCATGCGGATGCGGTGAGCGCGCAGACAATCCCTCGATACACGGCCAGCTTTGCCCCGTGACCCAGAACGCCGCAGCGGCGAACTCACCCCCTGGCCCCTCTCTTGGGGGGGGACTGTCGATCTTCTTGGATGTAGGGGCGATTCGGGAATCGCCCACGCGGCGCTGCCGATTCGATGCGCCCTTCGGGCAGTTCCCGAACTGCCCCTACACGCGAAATGTCCGAACCCGAGAAAAATAGACAGTCCCTGGGAAGAGAGGTGGGAACCTGACGGTGTATCGAGGGTCTGTCAGCAACTTCACCGTGGAGATCCTGACGATTGCTCCCTTGCTCGCCGAAATCTGCTAGGGTGCCGCGACATGAACCTCGATATCCAGCTCGACCCCAACGAGGCTCGGGTGTTCGGCGTGCTCGTCGAGAAGGCGCTGACGACGCCCGAGCAGTATCCGCTGACGCTGAACGCCACGACCAACGGCGCCAACCAGAAGTCGAACCGCGACCCGGTGCTGTCGCTGGAGGAAGATCAAGTCGCGGCGGCGCTGCAGCGGCTCGAGAAGAAGTACATGGCGCGCACCGTCTTTCCGATGAACAGTCGAGTCGAGAAGTACGTGCACAACGGCAAAGACGCGCTCGGCCTGGATGCGACGCCGCTTGCCATCGTTGCCGAGTTGCTGCTGCGGGGACCGCAGACCCCGGGCGAGCTGCGCACCCATGCCGGTCGCATGGTGGCTATCGAATCCCTCGATCAATTGTCGGCGCTGCTCGCGACGCTCATCGAGCGCGGCTTGGTTCGCCGTCTGCCACCGGCACCGGGGTCGCGTGCCGAGCGCTACGTGCAACTCATCAGCCCGGATCTGCACCCACTTGACGCACCGGCCCCAGCCGCGGTCGCTGCGCACGCAGTCCCGGTCGCCACCCCTGTCGCCGAGTTGGCGGCGCGCGTGGCCGCGCTCGAGGAACAAGTCGCGCGCCTGCGCGAACAACTGGAAGCGCTTGCGGCAAAGGCCGGCGGCGCAACCGTTGCATGATCGTACGACACTGAAAATCACGAAAGCGAGAGCAGAAATCCCTGTATCCCCTTTTCGTGCTTTCGAAGTTTCGTGTTTTCGTGATCCTCCTCTCTTCTTATGAACGCCGAATCGGGAGCCATGTCCGCCCGCACTTGCATGATTACCGGTGCCAGCTCCGGCATCGGCCGAGCGACGGCGCTGGCATTGGCGCGACAGGAGGCGACGCTGATTCTGGTCTGCCGCGACCGCGGCCGGGGCGAGGCGACGATCGCCGAGATTCGGCAACAGACGGGGAACCGCGACGTCACCTTGATGCTGGCGGACTTGTCATCGCAACAGTCGATCCGGCAGCTGGCGCAGGATTTCCTGGCTACCGATCGGCCGCTCCACGTCCTGGTCAACAACGCCGGCATTGTGAACCTGCAGCGCAAGCTGACCGTGGATGGCCTCGAAGAAGTTTTTGCCGTCAACCACCTCGCCTATTTCCTGCTGACGCATTTGCTGCTCGACCGTCTGCGGGCCAGCGCGCCGGCACGCATCGTCAACGTCGCCTCCACGGCGCACCGCTTCGGCGGGATCGACTTCGACAATCTCCAAGGCGAACGGCGCTACCGCACGATGAACATCTACGGCCAGTCGAAGCTGGAGAACATCATGTTCACCTACGAGCTGGCGCGCCGTCTCGCGGGCAGCGGGGTCACCGTCAATTGCCTGCATCCCGGCGGTGTCGCCACCGGTCTAGGCAGCAACAACGGCGCCTGGGCCCAGCGCATCGTCAAGGTAATCGGCAACTTCATGCGCACGCCCGCGTCGGGGGCAGCGACCTCGATCTACCTGGCTTCGTCCCCGCAGGTCGAAGGCGTTAGCGGCAAGTACTTCGTCAATTCCAAGCCGCGCCGTTCGTCGAGGATCTCCTACGATGAAGCCGCGCAGCGCCGTCTCTGGCAACTCAGCGAGCAGCTGACAACGATTCGAATGGTGAATGCTGAATCGTGAATCGTGAATGGTGAATGACGGAACATCTGACCTCTGCGAATTCACCATTCACGATTCAGCATTCGTCCTGCGGGACATTTGGTCGCGCACCAACGGTGACGGCGTCGCCACGCTCGTCAGCCACAGCTGGTGCACGGCGCGGGTCGCGCCGACGTGCAGCAGGCGGCGCGCGCTCGCCGTATCGGGGAAGCTGGCCGTGCTGACCTCGACGAGGATCACGTAATCGAACTCCAGTCCCTTGACCTGCTCGATCTCCGTCACCTCGACGCCGGGCGCAAAGGTGAAGTCCTGGTTCTCGACGCGCCGCAACCGCGGCACCTCGCCGTTGAGCAAGCCGCGGTAATACAGGCCGCTGAGCTCGCGTGACGCGGTCAGGACCGCCACCGAGGCGAGGCGCTCTTTCGCCGCCAGATCCTTGAGAGCATCGGCGAGAAACGCCACGCAGGCGCCGTGATCGGTGAAGCGGAAGAGCTCGACCGCCGGACCCGAGCGCGTCGTCAGCGGCGGCGAGTCGTCCTCACGCAAGTTGCCGAGCACGCCCAGGGCAAAGTCGGCGATCTCGTGCGAGCACCGATAGCTGATCTGCAGAGTGCTGACCTCCGTGCCCGCAAGACCGAGGTCTCTGAAGAACGTCGTCCATGAGGTGAAGCCGCCGTCCTGCGACAGATGCTGCTGGGTGTCGCCCGCCAAGGTGATGCTGCGCTGCTCATCCAAACAATCGAGCAAGACGTGGACCTCGAGCGGCGAGAAATCCTGCACCTCGTCGATGGCGATGTGGCGATAGCGTAGGGGACGCTCGTGACGCGCCGGCAACGGGCCGATGCGCAGCTGCCAGGCGCGCAACAACAGTGCGTGATCCTCTTCATCGAGCTCGGGATGCACGTCCTGATCGCCTGCGAGCCAGGCGCTGAGCTCCTCGTAGCGATCCCGATTCCAGTTCGTGGTGCGGACCAGCTCTTCGGTGGTAAATGCATCCGGCGCGGCGGTCGCGAACACCTCTTCGAGCAAGGCGGCCTGGCACAGGACGCTCGCCCAGTCGTCGAAGGCTTGGCGCGGCGTGGATTTGCCGGCGACGCGTCTGACTTGTTGCTGCAAGGCGACATGCAAGGCGGGGTGCAGCTTCAGCCGTTGCACCAGCGCCGGGGTGTCCTCGCGCACGTGCCGTGGGAGCCGCGGAAACAGCCGCGCGACCTGTTCGGCCGCCCATTCGTAAAAGGTGCGGACCTGCACGTGCCCGACGCCCAGCGCGGGCAGGACGTGGCTGACGTAGTCGCGCAACGCGGGCGAGAACACGACCACCAGCGTCTGCGCGGAGTCGATGGTTGCATCGTCGTACGCGAGGTAGGCGATGCGGTGCAGCGCGACAGTGGTCTTCCCCGAGCCGGCGGTCCCACGGATGACTACGAAGCCGGCGGACGGCCGCGTGATCAGCGCGAACTGCTGCGGATCGATGAGCCCGGCGATATCCGGGAGATGTTTGTCGGCGCGGCGGCGGCTACCCTCGAGATCGGTGCCCAGGCGGCGGTGCTCGCCCTCGCCGCTCTGGTACGCCCGCAGCGCAGCCCCTTCCCCGCCCGCAAGTCGCGGCGCCTCCACCGGTGTGTGACGCCAGCCGTCCGGGGCGTGCTCATCGGCGGCAAAGATTCCCTCCGGCGCATCGATGCGGTGCAGCGTGCGACTGCGGATCGTCACCGTCCGCCGTGCCGCCACCGTTCCGGTCATGGTGCGACCGGCGATCTCCTCCTCGTACTCGTCGCCTTGTTGGTAGCGGTAGAAGATCCGCGAGATGGGCGCGTTGCGCCAATCGACGATCCGCACGCCGCGCTGCAGACGCGTCGCTTTGCCGAGAAGAATGTCGCGTTCGCTGCCGTTCTCCCGCAAGCGCAGGTGCGCGAAGTACGGGGAATCGCGGTCGACCTGCGGCGCCTGACGTGAGGCGCGCAGCTGGTCGAGCAGCGCCGCCTGGCGATTCCACTGGTCCATGAGCGCCGCCTGATCCTCGATCTTCGATTCCTCGCCCATCATCTCGCGCAAGCGGGTCAGCTCATCCACAACCGCGCTCTCCGAAGGCGCGCTCGTGGTGGGCACGTCGTCGAGCAGGTTGGTGACCTGCTGCAGCAGGCCGATCTCGTCGGTGATGATCGGATGGGTCACAACGGTTCCTTGAACGACCGTGTATCCTAACGACTTCCACGCCGATGGTACAGTGGCCTGCAGCCGGCGTCCTTTCTATGGGCCGCTCCCGTTGGTCGCTAGGAAGTGCCAAGTTCGATATATGCTGCTCGCAGGTAACCGTGGCCCACCGGGAATGAACGCACATCTGCTTGGAGTCACTGGCCTGACGGTATCCCGTCTTGGCCTGGGCTTGGCGGCGCTGGGCCGGCCCGGATACATCAACCTCGGGCATGCGCAGGATTTGGCGCATCAGTACGACGTCGCGGCGATGCGCGATCATGCACATGCGGTCCTCGATGCGGCGTGGGCAGCGGGCGTGCGCTATTACGACGTGGCGCGTTCCTACGGACGTGCCGAGGACTTCCTATCCACCTGGCTGGCGTCGCGCCATATCGCGCCGCAGGCGGTCACCGTGGGCTCGAAATGGGGTTACACCTACACCGCCGGGTGGAGCGTCGACGCCGCCGCGCACGAAGTGAAGGAGCACTCGCTTGCCGTGCTGACGCGCCAACTCGCGGAGAGTCGCGGCTGGCTCGCCGGCCATCTGGACCTGTATCAGATCCATTCGGCGACGCTCGACAGCGGTGTGCTCGCCGACACCACGGTGCTGACGGCGTTGGCCGCTCTGCGTGCGGAAAGGGTGCGGATCGGTCTTACCCTCACCGGGCCGCGGCAAGCGGAGACCTTGCGCCGGGCGCTCGACGTGGTGGTCGACGGGGAGCAACTCTTCAACTGCGTGCAGGCCACGTGGAATCTCCTCGAGCGCTCCGCCGCGCCGGCTTTGCAAGCGGCGCACGCCGCGGGCGTGGGCGTCATCGTCAAGGAAGCGCTGGCCAACGGCCGACTGACGTCACGCAATAACGACGTAGCCTTTGCACCGCGCCGCCGTGTGCTCGAAACCGTTGCGCTGCGATTGCAGACGACGCTCGACGCCCTGGCGCTGGCCGCGGTACTGGCACAGCCGTGGGTTGATGTCGTCCTCAGCGGCGCCGCGACTGTCGAGCACCTCCAGTCGAACGCCGCGGCGCTGGCAGTAGAATGGGATGACGAAGCCACCGCGCAACTCACCGGCATCACGGAGACGGCGGACGAATATTGGAGCACCCGCAGCGCCTTGAAATGGAACTAGGCCCTGCGGGCCCCTCAAGACTTGTAGCGCTGCTCGAGCTCGTAGTGGCGCTCCAGCTCGACGAGCTGATTGAGCTCGTCGAAGGGCATTAGTTGCGCGAGGTGATCGCGCAGCGTGCCGTGTGCGCGCAGCAATGCATAGGTGTCCTGCAAGGCTTTGGCGCTCGCCAACAGTCCCGCGAGCGGGGTCACGATGAGGTCGAAGCCGAGTTGGTGCAGGTCGGCGGGTGACAAAAGCGGCGTTTTGCCGTGCTCCACCATGTTGGCGACTTTCGGTCCCGGGATGGCGCGGGCGATCTGTTCGAGCTCGGCGACGGACTCGGGCGCTTCGATGAAGATCGCGTCGGCACCGAGGTCACGCGCCGCTTTGCCGCGCTCGATGGCATCGGCGAGGCTGACTGCGGCGCGCGCATCGGTACGCGCCACGAGAAACAGATCGTGCTCGCCGCGCGTCTCGATCACGGCGCGCAGCTTCGCCAGCCACTCGGCAGACTCGACGACGCGCTTGCCGCGCATGTGGCCGCAGCGTTTCGGAAAGACCTGGTCTTCGAGAAACAACCCGGCGGCACCGGCGTCCTGATAGAGCTGCACCGTGCGGATCACGTTGAGCGCATTGCCATAGCCGGTGTCGGCATCGACCAGCAGCGGCCGCTCCGTCAAGCGACAGACGCGCCGCGCCGTGTCGGCCATCTCCGTTTGTGTGAGATAGCCGAAATCGGGCTCGCCCAGCAGCGTTGCGGCAACGCTGAAGCCGCCCATGAACAGCACCTCGAACCCGGCACGGTGCGCGACGCGCGTCGACAACCCATCGTAGACGCCGCCCATCACCAGCGGACGGTGTTGCTTGAGGAGGTCGCGGATCTGTTGGGCTTTGGTGGCACACTCAGCCATTTTTCTTCTTCCTCATCATCATCGAAGGCTCGATCTCGTCCACACGTCGCGTGGGCACGTCGCACAATGCGCACGACGAGAGCACGATCGGTCCGAGAGCCGTGGTCGAGCGCCTAGCAGCCTGTCCGACTTGGCAGCTTCTGGCGACCAACAAGCGGTCCATAGAAGAGGCGCCGACCGCAGGTCCTAGCCGAGGCCGTCGGACGCCCGCGGAGTCATCCAGTGGCGCGGCGCAACGCAGTCTCCACCCCCTGTGGGAGGTCAAGGGCAAGGAAGAACTTCTGGAGGTACAGATAGTCTTCGCCCGACTCGTCGATCACGCGAACCAGATTGTGCGCGGCGGCGGCGGCATCCGGGAGAGCTTGGTAAATCTTGCGCAGCTCTAGAGATGCCGGGAACCCCGTGTTCCGAACGCAAACGACGAAACGTTTCTTCTTGGCGACTGTCCGTGGCATCGCTTGTTCACCTGAGCAATCGTTTTACCCGCACTTCTCTTCTACCAACTCCGGTCGCTTCGTACCAATGGAGCTCGGCTTCGGACACAAACCCGTCGGCGAGCCGAACCATCGCAAACCTCTTCCGTTTGCGCCACCGTCCACGACCATACAGGCGTCGCAGCCGGGCGCGATCCCGGATTGAGTGCGCCACCGCAATTGTCTCAACCTCCCGGATCGGGCCGATGATCTCGAAGTACATCCCACTCGCAAGAGTTCCATCATTGAAAAGACGCCGGCTGGCAGTCTTTTTGGCCCTACTCTGCCGGAAAGCGCTCGCGCAGCCAGGCGACCACTTGCGCCAAGGCTTGCGGCGCGCCCGTGCGTTCTTGCGTGCCGACGCCGAAGCCGTAGTGATCGCCGGGCGCCGACGCCAGCTGCTTGTCGGCGGCGCCGATGGCGTCGTATACGGCGCGCGCGTCTGCTGGGAAGATGCCGTTGTCGCCGCGGTAGTAGATGACGAGCGACGGCACAGTGATCTTTGGCGCGTTTTGCACCACGTCGGCATTCGACGACAGCCCCGACCAGGTGCTGAGCCAGGCGCGCGGCGTCTGCACGCGGGCGAAGCCGAATTCCATGTAGTTGGTCAGATCCGGTCGATACGAGAACAGCGAGCCGGCGTCGCGCTCCGAGGGATCGAGGGAGAGATCGAAGGCGCGTAGATCGGCTTCTGTGCGGTAGACGATCATGTAGGGGCACACCACCGCGCCGCGCAGCGCCGGTGCTTGCTCGCCCCAGGGACGTCCGCCGAAGTCGTTGGCGAAGATCGCCTTGCGGGCCACACGGCGCTGCTGCACCAGCGCACGCGCCACGCCGTCGAGGCGCGCCACCCGGGCCCGCTGCGCGGCGCGATAGCGCTCCACGAACTCCGGCGCGTAGCGGCTCGACTCCGGCGGCTGGCGGTAGCCGTTGTCCGGATTGAACGCATCGAGGGACGGATCGCACGACAGTGGATCGGCCTCGTCGACGACCGACGGGTCGATCATCTGCATCAGGATCTTGCCCTCGCCGAGGTGCGCCGCGAGGTTGATGTAGCCGTCGAAAGGCGGCAGGTCGCAGGCGTTGAGATCAATCGGATCACCCGCCGGGGCATGCGTCAACCGGCCCGGCGGCGCGATCACCGCTTGGGCTTGATAGAATGCGTACAGCGAGCCGCCGCCACTGTTGCCGCAGGCGATGATGGTCGTGAAGCCGCGCGCCCGCAGGAACCGCATGCCGGCGGCGACGTCGAGCAGTAACGTCTCATGCACGCACAGCTCGTCGTTGTTCGGCCAGCGGCTGTTCTGCCCGAACGCCGCGTAGCCCGCGTCCACCAAGGCCGGAATGGCGTAGTGGCGGCTCATGTCGGCCTTCGGATGCATGAAGCACACGACCGTCTTCGCCTGGCCGGCGTTGTACAGGACGCCGCCGCTCAAGCCACCGTCGACAGCTTCCAGCGCCACCGGCTCCTGCCGGACCGACGGGTCGATAATGGCGTAGGAGACATTCTTGTAGGGATTGTCGTAGCGGCCGATGCGCATGGTGTACGTCCTCTCTGCGTGCGCGGCAGACTGTCTCAGATGCGCCGCACCCGTCAAGGCGCTGCGCGATCGGAAAGTGCTTCGTGAGAGTGCTCGCAGGGGAAGAAAATGGAAAACCGGGAATGGAAAATTGAGAACGGAGAACCGGCCAATTGGTTTAGCGTTCCATTTGCCGGTTCTTGATTCCGGTTCTCCGTTCCTGGTTTTCCATTTTCTCTGTTTGCCCCGGCTCTGCCGGGTGAGGGCCGCACGGTGCCTGCCGTCCCGAAGGAGAGGACCGCCAACGCCTTGCCGGCGGCTGGGACTCATCGTGACATGGTTCAATCGATCGATCACAAAACCATTCCATCAGGACGCGCCCTAGGCTATGTCGGACTATCGCAGACGACTTTGGAAGGAGGAGCACTCACAAATGGCCAAGCGCGAGTACCACATCATCTCGTCGGACTCTCACACCCTCGAGCCACCCGATCTCTGGGAGAAATGGCTGGAGAAAAAATATTTCGATACCGCGCCCAAGCTCGTCGAGGACAAGGACGGAGGGCACGCCTGGATCTACATGGGCTCGACCACGGCCGAGCCGCTCGGGCTGGTCAGCTGCGTCGGCACGCACCCCGAGGACCTCAAATGGACCGGTGCCCGCTACGGCAAGCCCACCAACCCGGCAGCGCGCGAGATTCATCCCGGCTGCTATCTCGGCGACCAGCGCCTCGAATTGATGGACATCGACGGCGTCGACGCCGAGGTTCTCTACCCGCCGCAGCGCGCCATGCTGACGTTCATGAAGAACAAGGACGTCGACGCGCACCTCGCCGGCGTCCGCGCCTATAACCGCTGGCTCAAGGAAGGCTTTTGTGCCCCAGACCCGGAACGGCTGATCGGCATCTTCCAAACGCCGAACGTCGGCATCGATACCAGCGTGAAGGAGCTCCAGCGCGCCAAGAAAGAGGGATACAAGGGCGTCGCTCTCTCTGCCTGGCCGTCAGGCGGCGACAATCTGAGCCCCGAGGACGATCCGTTTTGGGATGCCGCCGCGCAGCTCGACATGCCGGTCTCCATCCACCTGCTGCTCGCCGCGCAGACCGCCAAGATGGGCGCATCGAACAAGGGCAGCGTCGCCATCGGCGCATCGTCCCTGATGTACACCATGCCCCTCCTCGTCGAGCTGATCTTCCAGGGCGTCTTCGACCGCTTTCCCAAGCTCAAGGTGGCGTTCGTCGAGATCGGCTGCGGATGGATCCCGCACTTCCTGGAAATGGTCGACGACCGCTACTGGCGCAACCGGCACTGGACCAACACCAAGGTGAAGAAGGTACCGAGCCAGTACTTCAAGGACCACTGCATGGCGACATTCATCGTCGACTTCAACGGGATCTCCGTGCGCCACCAGGTGGGCCTGAACAACATGGCCTGGTCGACCGACTTCCCGCATCACGGCAACGACTGGCCGTACTCGCGCCGGACGATCGATAACCTGTTCGTCAATGTGCCGGAGGATGAGCGCCGCAAGATCGTCTGCGACAACGTCGTCCGCTTCTGGAACCTGTGACCTGCGATCGGCGTCTCTTCTATGGGCCGCTCCCCGTTGGGTCGCTGTGGGCTGCCACGGCCGTGACTGACTGGTAATCTCGGGATAGCGCGCTGTGATGCGTCTTGTGGGAGCGAACCCCATATGTCTGATCAGCCGGTCGACGTACTGATCATCGGTTCTGGCGCGTCCGGCGCTGCCTTCGCCTGGAGTTTGGCGGAGACGCGCATGAACATCCTGTGCCTCGAACAGGGCGAGTGGATGAAGCCCGAGGCCTATCCGGGCATGAGCGATAGCTGGGAGGCGCACCAGCTCGGCGACTTCGCGCTCAGCCCCAACGCCCGCGGGCGGCGCGAGGACTACCCGGTCAACGACAGCGCCTCGCCGATCGCCACCTCGATGTTCAACGCCGTCGGCGGCAGCACCATCCTCTACGCCGCGCATTTCCCCCGCTTTCACCCGTCGGACTTCCGCGTCAGAACGCTCGACGGCGTCGCCGACGATTGGCCCGTCGACTACGCGCGTCTCGCCCCGTTCTACGACGTCAACGCGCACATGATGGGAGTCGCAGGACTGGCCGGCGATCCGATGTATCCACCGAAGAACGTTCCACTGCCGCCGGTGGCCCTCGGCACTCTGGGGGAGACGCTCGCGAAAGGCTTCAACAAGCTCGGCTGGCACTGGTGGCCGTCCGACAGCGCCATCACCACACAGGAGCACGAAGGCCGCGCCGCCTGTATCAATGCCGGCACCTGTCTGCTCGGATGTCCGCAGGGCGCCAAGGCCAGCACCGACATCACCTACTGGCCCGCCGCGCTACGCCAGGGCGTGACGCTCAAGACGCGCTGCCGGGTGCGCGAGATTACCGTCGCCGAAACTGGTATGGCCGACGGCGTTATCTATTACGATGCGGACGGCGTGGAGCGACGACAAAAGGCGCATGTCGTCGTCGTCGCATGCAATGGCATCGGCACGCCCAGATTACTGCTCAACTCGCGCTCCAAACTCTTTCCTGACGGACTGGCGAACCGCAGCGGCTTGGTAGGGAAGAATCTGATGTTCCATCCCTACGGCATGGTGACCGGGATTTTCGACGAGCCGACCGGTGGGCACCACGGTCCGACCGGGTGTTGCATCATGAGTCAGGAATTCTACGAAACCGATCGCTCGCGCGGCTTCGTGCGCGGCTATTCGTTCGAAATCGTCAGAGGGTTCGGGCCGCTGTCGACGGCCATGTGGGGCATGTCCGCGGGACGCATTCCATGGGGCGCCGACCACCACCGCGCCTACGGCGAGCTCTCCGAGCGCACCGCCGGCATGGTGGCGATCTGCGAAGATCTGCCGGAGCAGTGCAACACGGTGACCCTCGATCCCGATCTCGTCGACTCCGATGGCATCCCGGCACCGAAGGTAACCTATCGTCTGAGCGAGAACAGCCACGCGATGCTCCAGCACGGCGTCGCGCGCGCGACCGAGGTCCTGGAAGCGGCGGGCGCGAAGGCCACGGTCGCCGAAGCGCCGCTGGCGGTCGCCGGCTGGCATTTGATGGGGACCGCTCGCATGGGAACCGATCCACAGAAATCCGTGGTCAACCAGTGGGGCCGCTGCCACGATGTCCGCAACCTCTTCATCATCGATGGTAGCATCTTCGTCACTGCCGCCGCGGTGAATCCCACCAACACCATTCAGGCGCTGGCGCTATACATCGCCGACACGGTGAAGCAGAATCTGGCTACCTTGTTCGATTGAACCGCGGCCTGCCCATGAACAACGCGACGAAGATGGCAGGTTTCTCCGCAGACGAGTTGCTCGTCCTGACGAGCGTGCTTGACGAGCTCATTCCCCCAAGCGCCGATGGCCGGCTGCCCGGCGCGGGGCAAGTGGGCGTTGCCCCTCTCCTCGATGAATCTTTGCAGAAGATGCCGGATCTCAAGGCGATGATTGCGCAAGGGCTGGCGGACCTCGACCGTGTGGCGCACGAGCGCAAGGCGACGCCGTTCGCCGCGCTCGCCAAGGACGACAAATTACAATTGCTCAACGAACAAGGCTTCATCTTTCCGCTGATGCTGCAGACCTACATTGCCTACTACCAGCACCCGCGCGTCATTGCCGCGTTGGGCCTCGAGGCGCGCCCGCCGCATCCCACAGGGTATCAGATGCCACCAAACGACCTGTCACTCCTGGATGCAGTGCGCCGGCGCCCCAAGGGGTACCGGGAGTGCTGAGGCCCGCGCCAGCGGACATCCACTCTATTTCTGACTCTCCGAATCAGTAGCTCGATGGATCATACGGGTCGGTGCCGTGCGCCCGCTCATCGTCGTCGAGGACGCCGTCGCCGTCGTAGTCCGCACGCGGAGGTGCCGTAACCTCGATGCGCCCGGGCTTGCCGTTCACCACGGCGTCAAGAAAAGTCGTGAGCTGCGCCAGGTGCTCGCGGATCGGCTGTTCGAAGGTGAAGCCTTTCGGCAAGCGCGGGAAGCGCTCCGCACCGTCGAAGGGTTCCCCGGGGTAGAACATCCGCGTGTCGTAGCGCCCATAGCCGAGTCCGTGATTTCCGGGCAGGTACTGCACCGCAGCTCCCGTATGGCCTCCTGCCAGGTTGCCAGTCACGGGCGCGGCGGTCGTTGGGATGCCCGGGAGATCGAACAGGTTGGGCGAAGCTTGCGCGAGGCCCATCGCGCGGATGAGTGCGATCGTCGAGATGTTGGGCATCACCTCGTCGTACACGGCGTAGCTCACGAGCACATCGGGCGGTGTACGCTCCGGGAGAAGGGGGTCGTGGAATACGTGGGGCGCATAGGCGATCGGGTCGCCCGCTTCGGTCACCGCACCGAGTACCGTTCCCAGCGGATGAAACTCGTCGAGCACCTCGTTGCCTTGGACTCCCAACTGCGTGCCCGCGAGGCTTCCGACCAACGGGGCGACGGTGGCCGAGTCGGAGCTAATGAGTTGGATGAAGCTGGCGCCGGGCACCTGCAGCGCCGCCGCGTGGATCTCCGGCTCGACCGCGATGGTCATCGCACCCATGATGCCGCCGAGCGAACCGCCGCTCCAATAGATGCGTGTCGGATCGAGCCTGGGCGTGACGCCGCCGGCAGCGGCGGCCAACGGCTCAAGGTCGAGCTGCGCGCTCTGGATCAAACGGACCACGCTGGTTTCGTCCAACACGGTCTGCCGGAAGTTGTCGCGCATGGCCACGAAATCGCTGAAGCCCGCGAAAAACGTGATGGGAAAAGTAGCGGTGTCCGGGATGCCATCGGGGCCCTGGTAGCTCCCGGGGAAGTTGTTCTTCACGTCCATGATGCCGCCGCGCGCCCCGTGGTCCACGTCGTCGATGGCGATCATCGCGAACCCGGCGCGCGCCAGCTCGTTGACCACGCCGAGCATACTGCCACGGTGGTTGCTGAGGCCGTGACCGTGGATCACGACTGGGAAGCCATCCGCCGGCATCGGCCCCTTCGGGATCATCAGCGTCACCGGGATCTTGGCATTCGGGTCGGCGATGATGATTTCGCCGGACTGTGGGCTCCGTTCGAAGTGGTGCGTCTTCTTGTCGCTGAAGCTCGGCGCCACGAACGCGCCAGAAGCAATCACCGCGACCTGGTCATGGGCGATCCCTCCCGGGTTGTCGCCGCCCGGCCACTCGCGGCCGTTCTCGTCCTTGTCCGGAGTGCCCAGCCAGTCGTCCAGCGACGGGTGGCCGTCGATGCCGAACACCGCGACCGTGTACGGAGCGGCGGCGGCGGAATCGAGGATCAGCGCAGGTTCGGGCTGGGCGCGCAACTGGGCGCGCAGCTGCGGAAGCTCGAAGACCTGACGCGAGGTCGTAAACACGGCGAGGCTCGCCACGTCGGTCTTGCGTCGCACACCGGCGTGCGCAACCAACTCATCGAGGGCGTCCCCATAGAGATGCTCAACCGCTGTCGTGCGCGCCCGTGCCGGCAGCGCGGCGATACGCTCGAGCTCGGTGTCAGCAACGAGCGCGGTGCCGTCCGTCGTGTGCATACGCACCGTGAGCACAGCCGCGTGCCGCACGCCCGGCGGCAGCACCACACCGGGCACCGGAATCACCGAGAGGCAGCCGAGTGTGGGCAAATACTTGGCGTACGCGGGGTAGCGCGTGCCGAGTTGCGAAGAAGTGTCGTCCACGTTGGCGATGAAGACACTGACGTCCGCCGCCGTAGCGTCGGCCCAGGTGCGCGGCAAGGTCTGCGGATCCACCGCAGTGTCGAGATAGAACAGCGCCCCGGTCGAACGGCCGAATCCGTCGAGCGCCTGGAGTCCGCGCTCAAGGTTCTTGGCGCTCGATGCGACTCGTTCGAGCCCGGGAACTTCGCCGATCGTGCCGTCGGCATTACGGTACAGGTCACTCGGCCACGGAATATCCCCGAAGCGCGTCGGGCCGCTCGCCGCGGGGTGAAAGGGAACCGGCTCACCGGCTACGGTTGTGGACGGACTCTGGACATCATGCTCGCCGCAGCCGGATCCCAAGACAGCGAGGGCAAACAGCAACGCCAGGCACGGGGTCGTGCGGAGGAGCCGCCGTTTCCACGCGTTGGAACGGTGATCGGATGCTTTGGGCGCGTATGAACACATAGCGTCGAGGTCGATACCACTCTCAAGCCGAATGCAGCAAGCTGAAATCGTGGGCTACGGCGGCACAAGGGGGGGATCTCCACATCCAGACCGCCGGCACCCGCCTGCGGCGGTTGACGAATTGCCCCCCGCGCTGCCCCAGGCTGATGTCTGGCCGCCCCGTAGGGGCCGTTGGTTCCGCCGCAGCCTCAACGGGGCGAAACGCCCATAGCCCAGGGCATCACACACGCTACCCTGGACTGACCTGCAAGAGCCGGGCACTATGGCGCGCACAACGCACAACGGAGGTGTCAGGATGAAGCTCTATCACTCACCACAGTCGCGCTCGATCCGGCCGCGTTGGTTGCTGGAAGAGCTCGGGGTGCCGTACGAGTTGGTCAAGATCGATCTCGCCAGCGGTGAGCACAAGCAGCCGCGCTACCTGCGTATCCACCCGCACGGCGCGGTTCCCGCGCTCGAAGACGGCGACGTCACGCTCTTCGAGTCGGCGGCCATCTGTCTCTACCTGGCGGACAAGTTCCCCGACAAGCATCTGGCGCCACCGGTCGGAACGCCAGCACGCGCCCTCTATTACCAATGGATGGTCTACTCGATGGCGACGCTCGAGCCGCCGGTGGTGCAGGTATTCATGCACCGGGTGATGCTGCCCGAGGCGCAACGTTCGGCAGCCGCCGCGGCAGAGGGACTGCAGAAATTCGGCGAAGTCGCCGCCGTGCTGAAACAGGCGTTGGCCAAGCAGCCGTACATGCTTGGTACGCAATTCTCCGCGGCGGATGTGATGATCGGCTCCAGTCTCGCTTGGGGGTCGTTCATGGGCTTGCTGAACGATCATCCGGAGCTCGCGGCGTATGTGAAGCGGCTGACCGAACGGCCGGCCTACGAGCGCGCACAAGCCGACTGAGGCCTGCGGCCGGCGTCTTCTCTATGACCCGCTCCCCGTTGGTCGCTGCGGGGTGCCAAGTCCGACAAGCCCTTACCGCCAAGGTTCGACGAGGATCTTGGCGTGGGTATCTGGGTTGCCAAGGGTGTCGAAAGCTGCCGGAACGCCGTCGACACCAACGCGGCCGGTAACCAACGGCGCAACATCGATGCGGCCGGCGGCGATCGCTTGCAACGTGTTGGCAAACTCGTCCGGCTGATAGCCGAGGACGAATTGGACGTTGAGCTCCTTGTTGATGCCGAAGATGGGCTTGATGTGGTCGTCTTCCATGCACACGCCGGCGACGACCACCCGCGCGCCGAGCGGCGCGGCGCGCATGATCTGGTGCAGGATTCCGGGAACCCCGACGCACTCGAAGATCACCGCTGGCCGCAGATTTCTGGCTTCGTTGTAGGCTTCGAACGTCGGCCGCACCGCGGGGTCGACGACGACGTGCGCCCCCATGCGTTCGGCGAGGGCGCGGCGCTTGGGCGAGAAGTCTGCGGCCACGATGGGCTCGGCCCCGCGCAGCTTGAGCGCGGCGATCACGGCGAGACCGACCGGCCCGCAGCCGATGACCAGCGGTGCGTCATACGACTCCAACCGCGCCTTGGCGACGGCGTGCATGCCGACCGCCATGGGCTCGGTGAGGGCAGCGTGCTCGGTCGCCAGGCCGTTCGGCACCGGCAGGACCATGGCGGCCGACAGCACCATCAGCTCGCCATACCCCCCGGGCACGTCATTCGAGTAGCCGACGCCGTGGATGGCACCGGCGCGGAACACCAACGGCATCGACACCACCCGCTCGCCACGGACCACCGCGGCGCTGGTGTGGGGGCCGAAGTCGACGACTTCGGCGCAGAACTCGTGGCCCATGACGACGTCACGGTGGATATCGAGCGAGAACGGTGCGCCGCCCTCCCGTGCCGCGTCGATCATCTTGTCGGCATGCTTGAGGGCATGCAGGTCGGAGCCGCAGATTCCACATGCCAGCGTCTTCACCAGCACCTCGCCCTCGAGGGGCTCGGGATCGGGAACGGTGTCGACAACCAGTTGCGAGTGACGCATGATCGCGGCGCGCATCGTGGATCTCCTTTTCTCAATCCCGATGCAACGGCAGCATCTCACGCAAAGACGCAAAGGCGCAACGCGGAAGGCGCCAAAGGCTTCTGAAGCAATTCAAGTTCACAGGAATATCTTTGGCGTCTTCCTTTGCGGCTTGGCGCCTTTGCGTGAGTCTTCTCTGTAGCGCTTTTCGGATCGGTTATTCTTGCGGGCTCTGCGTCTCGGCGTGAGGCATCTTGGGGTTGCCGGCACGCAATTCGCGCGGCAACGGGAACGTGACGTTTTCCTCGGCCGCCTGCAGGGTGCGCACCTCGGGAAAGCCCAACGCCTGCAGGCGTGCGACCGTATCCTCTACCAGTAACTCGGGTGTCGATGCGCCCGCGGTCACACCCACAGTGAGCCGCCCGGCCAGCCACGTCGGATCGATATCTTGCGCAGCATCGATCAGGTGCGCCGCGACCCCTTCGTTCTTCGCGACCTCAACCAGGCGGTTGGCGTTGCTCGACGTCGGCGAGCCGATGACCAGCACGAAGTCGCTGTGGCGTGCCAGCTCTTTCACTGCCATTTGCCGGTTTTGCGTGGCGTAGCAGATGTCGTCCTTCGGCGGCGTGCGCGCGCTGGGAAAACGGCGGCGGATAGCCTCGACGATGGCGCGCGTATCGTCCATCGACAGGGTCGTCTGCGTGACGACGGCGATACGTTCGGGGTCGCGAACCTGTACCCGGTCGACGTCCTCGACGGTCTCGATCAGATGCATCCGCTCCGCCGCATGCCCCAGCGTGCCGATTACCTCGACATGGCCGCGGTGGCCGATCAGCAGGATCTCGAAGTCTTCGCGGGCATACTTCAAGGCTTGCAGGTGCACCTTGGTGACCAGCGGGCAGGTGGCGTCGATGACCCGCAGTTGGCGGGCGCGCGCGTCCTCGCGCACCGACGGCGCCACGCCGTGGGCACTGAAGATCAGCAGACTGCCCGGCGGTACGTCGGCGAGGTCTTCAACGAAGCGGGCGCCGCGGGCGCGCAGTTTGTCGACGACGTAGCGGTTGTGGACGATCTCGTGCCGCACGTACACCGGCGGGCCGTGCCGCTCCAGCACCAGGTCGACGATCTCGATCGCATACGACACCCCGGCGCAAAAGCCACGCGGGTTGGCAACCAGGACGGTGCGTGCGGACGGTGCAGTCATGTCTGTGTCAACATTGGCACGGGTGCGCGCCGGCCACAAGCTGCGCAGCCTGTCGGACCTGTCGGACTTGGAACGCTAGAGCGACCCAACGGGGAGCGGCCCATAGAAAGGCGCCGGCCGCAGGCCCCTATGCCGACCCAGCCACCGGGCACATGGTCGCGCGTAGCCGGCACCGCTCTTCGTACGCACGGCGCGCAATCTGCGCGTCACGCACGAAGTACTCCAACTCGTTGAGCAGCAGCGCTTGGGGACCATCGCACAACGCCTGTTCCGGCTTCGGATGGAAATCAACCAACACCATGTTGGCTCCGGCGATGATGCCTTGGGCGGTGACGTGCATGATGTCGAGGATATCGTCCGATGCAACGTCCTTCTTGCCCACGGAGTGCGACGGGTCGATACACACCGGCAGCCGCGTCAGCCGTCGCACCGCGGGGACGTGGCCGAAGTCGACGAGGTTGCGATGCGGATCACCGAGATTGGTCTTCATGCCGCGCAGCCCGAAGACGATATGACTGTTCCCGCTGTTGGCGACGTACTCACAGGCATTCAGCGATTCGTCGAGCGTGATCCCCATGCCGCGCTTGAAGAGCACGGGAAATTCCTGTTGCTGGCCGACCGCCTTGAGCAGCTCGAAATTCTGCGCGTTGCGCGTACCGATCTGCAACATCACCCCGGTCGGCTTCCCCGCGGCCGCGAGCGCCTCGCGGATCTCGACGATGTGCGACTCGTGGGTGATCTCCATGGCGATGACCTTGATGCCGTACTTCCCCGCCAGCTCGAAGACGAACGGCAGACACGTCTTGCCGTGACCTTGAAAGTCGTACGGACTGGTGCGTGGCTTGTACGCCCCCGCGCGCGTCGTCGTCAGCCCGACGCCCTGCAAGGCCGCGAACATGGCTTCGACGTTCTCGCGTGTGTCGACCGCGCACAGACCGGCGAAGATGTGAAAATCATCTTGGCTGAAGCGCACGCCGTTGTACTCGAACCCCAGCGCTTCGGCCTGACCCGCGTGGCGGCCGATAGAGCGATAGCGCTCGCGGATGCGGATCACCTTCTCGACCGCGGGAAATTCCTCGAAAGGCTCCTGCGGGAGCGTTGCGGTCGAACCCAGGAGGTAGACCTCTGTCAGAACCCGCGTGGCCCCCTGGATCTTGCGCGCCACCGCCTGGACATCGGGGAACCGCTTCGCCATGCGAATGACCTGCGCCACCTCGGGCGACTCGGGGAGAATGTCTGCCTTCATCACGATGATCATGGCGCCTCAGTTTAGCAGCCTGTCGGACTTGGTACTATGCGGCAACCAACGGGAGCGGCCCATAGAAAGACGCCTGGCCCAGCTGCTTGACGGAGGCTGTACGGGAGCGGTAGGGCTTGAGCATGCGCACACCTCACGTCGATATATGGTTGAAGGTCGCAGCCCTTGTTGCTCTTTCGTTTGCCGTGCTGACACCAGCGCACGCTCTTTGTCCCGGTGACTGCAACGGCGATGGGCTCGTCACGGTCGATGAAGTCATCCGCGGGGTGAACCTCGCCTTGGGCTCGGGGACGTACCGCACCTGTCCGCCGGTCGACACGAACGGCGACAGCGAGGTGACGGTAGACGAGTTGGTGACGAGCGTGAACCAGGCACTGAACGCCTGTCCGGCCAGCGTCGCCGTCTACCGCGCCCCGGAACAGGCTGCACCGGCGGGGCCGCTCGACAACGGCCGCGGTGTGCTGCCGAGCGGACGGCGCATCGCACCGGCCGGCACGCAGATTCCGACGGAGACCTTGCCGCTGAACGTCGCGCTCACTGCCGATGGCCGGTTCCTCGTGGTGACCAACGACGGCGCCGACCGTGCCGACGGGAAACAGTACGTACAAGTTGTCGACACGCAGACGCTAGCGGTGACGAAAACCCCAGTGCCACACTTCTTCGGCCTCGCGGTGACCGCGAGCGGTGATCGCGTATTCGTCGGCAGTGACAACGACAGCGGTCCCGACCGTATCGACGCGCTCGATCTCGGCAATGGGACCCTCAGCCTGGAGAGCCAACCGGTGGCCCTCTTTCCCGATGCAACCTTTCCCAGCGGCCTGGCGCTCAGCCCCGACGGCACACACCTCTATGCAGCCGGCATGCGCAGCAACACGTTCATGTCGATCGATCTCGCCAGCGGAATGGTATACCCGGCCGACGCAAAGGTCGGCAAGCTCCCGTTCCAGGTCGTCGTATCGGCCGACGGCACGCGCGCCTACGTATCGTCGTGGGGCCTCAACGGCGGCGCCGGCAGCCCGGGCGATACCATTCCCGCGCCGCTGCCGCCGCTCGACCCCAACGGAGTGCAACGCTCCTCGGTTGCCGTCGTCGACTTGAGCAACCCGGATGCGCCGCACTTCGTGCGCTACATCCCGATTGCGCGCAGTGTGAAGATCGACAACAAAATCGTCTACGGCGGGAGCCATCCCAGCGCCATGCGCTTGAGCCCCGACGGCGCGCTGCTCTACGTCACGGCCAGCAACGTCGACCTGCTCGAGGTGATCGATACGGCGACCCTGAAGGTCACCGACGTGCCCCTCAACGTCTTCAATCTCGGCCCGTTGCCGCAGCAACCGGTCGGCCTGGACCCCAATGCCTTGGCGGTCAGCCCCGACGGGCGCCGGGTCTACATTGCCGACGCCGGCATCAACGCCGTGCAAGTGGTCGACGTCGACGCGACGGCGCGCACCTTCACGCACGCCGGCTTCATCCCGACCGGCTGGTTTCCGAGTGCCCTGGCACTCAGCACCGACGGTAAGCGCCTGTACGTGGCCAACGGCAAGGGCAACGGCGTCGGACCCAACGGCGGCGCGGGCTTTCCCACACTGCCTAGCTACTACATCGGAGCCCTGCTGAAGGGCTCGATCTCGGTGATCGATGACGTTGACGAACTGACTGGCGACGATCTCCGCCCCTGGGAGACGGAGGTCATCGCCAACAACGGCTTTGGCGCCACCGACGTGCAATGGGTGGATGGCACGCCCGACGCGGGCCAGGTGCAACGCGGCAATCCGGTGCCCATCGAGTTCGGCAGCGGACCCTCCGATCAGATCAAGCACGTGGTGTTCATTTTCAAGGAAAACCGCACTTACGATCAAGTTCTCGGCACCCTGCCGGGCGGCAACGGCGATCCCTCGCTCACCGACTTCGGCCCGGACGTGACGCCGAATACGAATGCCATCGCCGCCCAGTTTGCTACGGGTGACAACTTCTTCAACGATGGCGAGGTGTCCGAAACCGGGCACGATTGGGCCGATCAGGCGAACTGCACCGATTTCATGGAGAAGATGTGGCCGCCCAACTACGACCGCAATCTGCCCAGCGATGTGCTGGACTACGGGCAGGAGCGCTTTGCCAAGGGCGGCTTCATCTTTCAATCGCTCGAACAGCAGGGCATTTCGTTCCGTGTCTACGGTGAGACCATGGGGCTGCTGTCACGCTTCGCCGCCGGCATCAACGGTGGCGGAGTCGGCAGCCTGGTATTCCCCGTGACTACGGCGTTCAAGGGGTTTCCGACCGTCGACGACATCTTCACCATCGTCAACGGCAACATTGAGACCCTGCGCGCGCGCGGCGTCGATGTCGATCTCCTGAGCAGCACCGTGTGGCCGAATCAGATGCTGACCTTCCCGATGAACATCCTCTCGAGCTTCATGGACACCCAGCGGGCCGCGCTCTTCAAGGGTGAGCTCGACGGCTTTTCCGCCGCGGGGACGCTGCCAACCTTTCTGTTCATTTGGCTGCCCAACGACCACACCTTCGGCGCCAGCCACACCGATCCGACGCCGCGCAGCGCCATCGCCGACAACGACGCGGGCATGGGGATGGTCATCGACGCGCTCAGCCACAGTCCCTTCTGGCGCGACATGGCCATCTTTGTCAGCGAGGACGATCCGCAGGGCGGACAGGACCACGTTTCGGCGCATCGAACCATTAGCTTGGTGGCCAGTCCGTACGTCAAACACGGCTACATCTCGCACGCGCACCAGTCGAGCATGAGCATGACGAAGACGATGGAGTTGTTGCTCGGGGCCCGGCCGCTGACCCAATTCGATCGCTATGCGACCGACATGCGCGACTACTTCACTAGCACGCCGGATCTCACACCCTACACGGCGCTGCCGCGGACCTTTCCACCGGAGACCAACCCGGCGGCGGCGGCGGCGCCGAATCGTTACCTGCGCCGCGCCGGGGAGCTATCAGCGAGCCTCAATCTCAGCAAGGTCGACGAGGACGGCGACGACATGGCGCGCATCCTCACGTTGGTGCACATCGGCGAGCGCGTAGAGCGCCAGAAGGCCCGTGCGGTGGCCATCACCCTGGCAGCGCTCGCCAGCTTGATCGCCGCCGGCGCGGTGCTGGGGCGAAGGCGTGTGGCGGCGCACGCCGCGTCCACCTGACCCTGGAGTGATGGAAGAAAGCATGCGCGCAGAGGCCGCAGAAATCCTAAGATTTTTCTCACCATGCCGCCAAAGACCAACCGCATTTGGAATGCGCTTGAATAGCAACCTCGTGGATCGCCTTCTGCGCTCTCTTCTCTGCGTCTCTGCGCCTCTGCGCGAGAATCTCTTGTCACTTTGGGTCTAGCCGCTATTGATGGTAGCCAATGCCGTCCCTCGACCAGCTACTCGCCAACAACCGCCGCTGGGCGGCGCACATGACTGCGGAAGACCCCGAATTCTTTCGGCGTCTCGCCCGCCAGCAGGCTCCGCAGTTTCTGTGGATCGGCTGCGCCGACAGCCGCGTCCCCGCGAACGAGATCGTCGGCCTGCTGCCGGGTGAGATCTTCGTGCACCGCAACGTGGCGAACGTCGTCGTGCACACCGACCTCAATTGCTTGTCGGTAATCCAATATGCCGTGGAAGTCCTCCAAGTGCGCACGATCATCGTGTGCGGCCACTATGGCTGCGGCGGCGTGCAGGCAGCGATGCGTGCCGAGCCGCTCGGCCTCATTGACAACTGGCTGCGGCACATCAAGGATGTCTACGAAGCGCATCGTGATGCGCTCGACGCGCTTCCCGACGCGGAACGTCGCGCCGCTCTCCTGTGCGAGCTGAACGTGCTCCATCAAGCCGCCAACGTCTGCTACACGACGATTGTCCAGGACGCCTGGCGACGCGGGCAAACCCTCGCCGTGCACGGCTTCGTGTATGGGCTTGACGACGGCCACCTGAGGGCGCTCGACTTTCACGTCAGTGGGCCGGAAGAGCTGCCGTCGATCTACCAGATCGACGCCGCCCCCCATCGACGGTAAGCACGGACCGGCGGCCGGCGTCTTTCTATGGACCGCTCCCCCCTTCGGGGAGCCTCAGGGCAGGATTGGTCGCTAGGACCTGCGGTCGGCTTCCTTTCTATGGCCCGCTCCCCGTTGGGTCGCTGCACACGTCCAAGTTCGACAGGCTGCTAGGGGCTGCCAGGAGCCAGCCTGTTGCATGCGAATGGAAGCTGTTGCTCGCCGCGTAGAGGTCGTGCGATGGGCACCGCATAGCGAGCCAACGGCGAGCGGTCGCGGAGAAAGGACCGCCGGCCGCAGGTCCTACCAGGTCTCTGGCGCGAACATGGCGTCGAGCTTGGCAGCGCGGCGACGCAGGAACTCGCGTTGCTCCGGGTGCGTCAAGATGTAGAGGTCGTTGCGCTCGATGGCGCGCACCACCCGTCGGCCCACTTCTTCTGGCGGGATGGTCCCGCCCTTCATCTCCGCTGCCGACGGCAGCACGGCTTGCTCGCCGGCGTTGCGGAGCTCCGGCGGCCGCATGCGCACCGAGTTTTCGTTGATTTTGGTGGCAACGATCATCGGGCACAGCACGCTGACACCGATACCGGCCGGCTTGAGCTCGCGCTGCAGTGCTTCGGTGAGCCCGACCACGGCGAACTTCGACGCGCAATAGGTGCCGAGCCACTGCATGCCGACCAGCCCGGCCATCGAGGCGGTGTTGACGATGTGCCCGCCGCTGCCTTGCTCGAGCAGCCGCGGCACGAAGGTCTCGACGCCGTGCACGACACCCCAGAAGTTGACACCCATGGTGAACTGCCAGTCGCGGTGTGTCGCGTTGGCAATCAACCCAAAAGTAGCAACGCCGGCGTTGTTGCAGACAAGGTGCACGGCGCCGAAACGCCGCACCGCGGCGTCAGCCAGGGCCTGAACGTTCTCCAGCTTGGTGACATCGGTGGGAACTCCCAGCGCCTGCACGCCGCTGGCCGTCAGCGTGTCGACGGCGCCCCGCAGGGCCGCCTCGTCGAGATCGGCGAGCACCACCCGCGCCCCACGCGCCGCGAACGCGTGCGCCATTGCCATACCGATTCCACCGGCGCCACCGGTGATCACCGCCACTCGGTCCTTGAATGGATCCATTGTGCGTCTCCTGTGTCATCGAACCGAGTAGCACCTGCGCCCAGAGCATGGAAGCTCGTCGCTCGCCTCGACTCCGAGATTCGTCCGTCCATCTCGCGTCCGCAGCGCCGCCACGGTAGCATGGCCGCCATGAACGCCACTCCGGAAATTTACGGCTCATGCGCTACACGCTTTGCGGAGGTGCGGCGCGCCTTCACCGTGAACTTTCGTGAGCACGGCGAGCTGGGCGCGGCGGTGGCGGTGACGATCGACGGCACACCGGTCGTCGATCTCTGGGGCGGATGGAGGGACCGATCGCGGTCGCGCGGCTGGCAGCGCGATACGCTGGTGAATGTCTTCTCCGTGGGTAAGGCAATGGCCGCGCTGTCGCTGCTCATCCTGATGGAGCGCGAGCGGATCGATAGCCACACGCTGGTGGCACGCTACTGGCCGGAGTTTGCCGCGCAGGGGAAAGGCGGCATCACCGTTCGCATGCTGCTCGGCCACCGCGCTGGGTTGCCCGCCATTCGTCACGCGTTACCGGATCGCGCCATGTACGATTGGGCGCACATGACCTCCGCGCTCGCCGCGGAAGACCCGTGGTGGGAGCCCGGGCAATTGCACGGCTATCACGTGAACACGTTCGGCTTTCTGGTCGGTGAGTTGGTGCGCCGCGTCAGCGGCACGAATATCGACGCGTTTTTCCGGAACGAGATCGCCGCGCCGCTAGACGCGGATTTCCACTTTGGCATCGGGCCGGAGCAGGACCCACGGGTTGCCGACTACTACTTCGCGGAGCAGCCGCCGCGCATCGTCTCCGACACAGACGATGCCGAGCGACGACTCCTCTTGGGCTGCATTTACAGCAATCCGCCGGGCATCATCGGCCTCGGTACCGTCAACAGCCGTGAGTGGCGGGCGGCGGTAATGCCCTCCACCAACGGGCACGCGACCGCGCGCGCGGTGGCGCGGATCTACAGCGCGCTTGCTTGTGGCGGTGTGGTGGACGGGATCCGGGTCCTGCAGCCGGAGACGATCGCGACCGCGACCGCAGAGGTGTCCTGTGGGCCGGATGTCGTCCTCGGACGTCCTTCGCGTTTCGGCCTGGGTTTCCAGCTCACGCAACCCGAACGTCCGCTCGGCCCGAACCCGCACAGCTTCGGCCACTTCGGTGCCGGGGGTGCACTCGGCTTCGCCGACCCCGATGCACGGTTGGCATTCGCCTACACCATGAACCGGGCGGGACCACGGTTTCAGAGTCCCTGCACGCGAGCCCTGGTAGATGCGGCGTACGCGTCGCTGTAGTTCGTTGTTTGCTGGGCAAGGAAATATCTGGGGTACTTAATGACTAGTAGAAATGATCATTGAACAATGTATTTCGTGTCTCGAGTATTCTCCTTGCCCGCGCCGTACCTTCCATTTTCACCACCACCCGGCTAAGAGCCGCGCCATGGACCTTTCGTACTCGCCGCAAGAAGAGAGCTTCCGCGCCGAGCTGCGTGGCTGGCTCGAAAAACACCCGCCGGGACCGGAGCCGCAACATCTGGACGAATGGGTGGCATACGGCAAGGCGTGGCAGCGCCAGCTCTACGAAGCCGGTTGGTGCGGCATCGCTTGGCCGCAGGCATACGGCGGGCGCGGTGCGACGCTGATCGAGCAATGCATCTTCCAGGAGGAAATGGCCCGCGCCCGCGTGCCGCTGCTCATCAACCTCGCCGGCTTGACCATGGGCGGGCCGGTGCTCATCGCCCACGGCACCGAAGCGCAGAAACAGCGGCACCTGCGGGCCATCCTCGCGGCCGACGAGGTCTGGTGCCAGGGATTCTCCGAGCCCAACGCCGGCTCGGATCTCGCCGCCCTGAAGACGCGGGCCGTGCTCGACGGCGACGACTTCGTCGTCAATGGCCAGAAGGTGTGGACCAGTTTTGCGCGCTACGCCGACTGGTGCATGCTCCTAGTGCGCACCGATCCGGATGCCCCAAAGCACAAGGGCATCAGCTTCCTGCTCGCCGACATGCACAGCCCCGGCATCAGCGTGCGGCCGCTCAAGCAGATCAACGGCGACGATGACTTCAACGAAGTGTTCTTCGAGGAGGTCCGCGTGCCACGCGCGAACGTCATCGGTGCCATCAACGGCGGCTGGGACATCGCCATCACCACCCTGATGCACGAGCGCGCCACGCTCACCTTCAGCCGCCAGCTGCAGTCGCGTGTCGCCCTGAGCGACATGCTCGCCCTGGCGCAGCGCTGGCCGCGCAACGGCCGACCGGCGAAAGATGATCCCGTCGTGCGCCAGCAGCTGGCCCACGCGCTAATCGAGAGCGACGTAATCAAGTATACCGCGTACCGCAGCCTGACGAAGACCCTACGCGGCGGTGTACCGGGGCCCGAGGGATCGATCGAAAAGCTCTTTTGGAGCGAGATGTACCAGCGCATATTGGAGGTGCCGCTGACGATCCAAGGACCGTACGCCCAGCTGATGAAGGGCTCCCCGCGCGTCCCGAATGGTGGGCAATGGCCGCACCTGATGCTGTACTCGCGAGGGCGCACCATCGCCGCCGGCAGCTCGGAGATTCAACGCAACATCATTGCCGAGCGCGTGTTGGGCCTGCCACGCGGTGGCTTGCCGCTCGGCGGGAAATGACCGAGCTTGTCCGTTGGATGGTACCGGGTCTGGTTCTGGTCGCACCGCTGCATCTCCTCCTGACCCGCTGCGGCGTCACGCCACCGTGGCCACTGTTGGCGTCGGCCGCGTTGCCGTTCGGGTTCGTGTTACACCAGATAGTGCGCTGGCGCTTCGAGGCACACGACAATGGCTTTCGCAGTCCGCAGCGCGCTGCCCTGGCGCTGATCATCAAGCGTGGCAATCTCAGCCAGCGGCTGGACCGCGGCGACCTTGCCTATCAGATCTACGAGACCGTCTTCTATCAGCGGCCGGAGTGGCAGGCGATCCGCGACCACGCACATCGGTGCCAGGATCAGCGGTTTCTCAGCAGCAGCGTCGCACTGGCGTGTGCCGCCGGCACGGTCCTCAGCCTCCTGGGCGTGGGTGCGCAACCGTCACTTGCACTGCTGTACTTGTTGATATTGCCACCTATAGGGCTCGTCGTACGCGCGAAGAGTCGGCAGACCGTCACCGCTCTCGAACTCTTCGATCGCGCCCTGGTGCTTAACAACTGGCCACTCTATGAAGCAGCGCTTCAGCTGATTGCCGGACGTGAGCGCGCGTCGTTCAGCGATCCACGATAGCAGCGAAGTTTGGAGCGCCCGACTTGGATCATGGGTACCACCATGCCGATTGCGGAGTCGGCAGAAAACACCTTCGGTTTACCTGCTTACAGGGAGGCAACGCTCAGCCCTTCAACCTCGAACCCCATTGCCGCGATCATGTCATGCGCCGCATCGGCTGCTTGGCCGGGCGTGGTCAAGTAGCCCTCGACAAAGATCGAGTTCGCCGCAAACAAGGCAAGCGGTTGGAACCAGCCGAGATTGAGCTCGCGGCCGCCGGCAACTCGGATTTCGCTTTCCGGATTGGTCAAGCGCATCAGGCAGAGCGCGCGCAAGCAACGCCCAGGCGTCAGATGATCGAGATCATCGAAGGGTGTCCCATCGATGGGAATCAGAAAGTTCAGCGGCAGCGAGTCGACCCGCAGCTCACGGAGTGCAAACGCCAAGTCGATGATGTCCGCATCGCTCTCGCCCATGCCGATGATTCCACCGCAGCATGTGGACATGCCGGCACGTTGCACGTTGCGCACCGTGCGAATCCGATCCCCGTATGTGTGGGTGGTGCACACCTCCGGATGGTGGCGTGCGCTGGTATTGAGGTTGTGATTCACCCAACCGACGCCGGCGGTCTTTAGCGTGTGAGCTTGCTCCTCCTCCATGATACCCAGAGAGACGCAGAGCTCGAGCTGTGGAAACTCGGCACTAATGGCGCGCGCCGCCGCTGTGAAGCGGTCGATGTCCGTAGCGCCGGGGCCACGCCCGCTAGTGACCATACAGTACCGCTTCGCGCCGGAAGCTACGGCGCGGCGAGCACCGGCCAGCAATTCCGGCACCGAATCCAACCGGTACCGTGGAATCGCAGCCTCGGAAATCGCCGATTGCGAACAGTAGTGACAGTCCTCGGGACACAGTCCACTGCGTGCGTTGCGGAGTTGGCAGATCTTGACGCGACGCCCGCAGTAGCGCTCCCGTATGCGAAATACGGCACGCAGCAGTGCTGGAAGGTCTTCATCGGAGCTTTGTAGAACCGCCGCCGCCGCGTCACGCGTGATGCTGTCCCCGGCGAGAACTCGCTCGGCAAGGGCGTCGAAGTCGATTATCCCCGGTTCGGTCAGAACACCCTCTTGCATGGTTGCAAGCAGGTACCAGCATGCCCTCTTGGCCGCAAGGCCCTTGCCTGGTGACGTCGCCGCCGCGAGAACGCCAGAAAATTCTTGCACGCTTCACAGAAACGGGCTAAACCAACACCGCCTCGGCTCCCGCTTCAGGCGTCTACTATAGTCCGACGATGTGCTTCATGGACATGGACCGCAGCGGGACGCGTGGTCAGGCCCTTGGAGTGGAAAACCTGTGGACTACGCGTGCCGCACGAGTATAAGTGCACGAAATATAAAGCTCAATTTCGTTGCCAACACCTGTGGATGATTCTGTGGATGAGTTCCATGGAGCAGGCCTGGAAGCGATCGCTGGATATCCTGCGGGATCGGGTTGATGCGGCCGATTATGAGACGTTCATCCGCAGGCTCAGGCCGGTTGCCGCCAAGGATCGCAATCTACTCGTCGAGGCACCGAACAAGTTGGCCATCGACCTCATCAGTGACCGATATCTGTCGCTGATCGAGGAGGTATTGGCACAGACCGCCGGTGCACCTATCCGCGTGCTTCTGCAGCCTCCAACGGCCGCACAACAAGAACTCTTTCCGCTCTCGGTACCCACTGCAGACCGGAATGTGACACAGCGTGGTAGACGCCCGTCGAGCCTCATTCCCAAGTACACCTTCGACAACTTCGTCATCGGAGCGAGCAACCAATTCGCCCATGCCGCGTGCAAGGCCGTCGCCAATCTGCCCGGTGACCACTACAATCCGTTGTTCCTGTATGGTGGGGTAGGATTGGGCAAAACCCATCTCGTCAATGCCATCGGTCACCAAATTCTGGACCGCGACCCGGATCGGCGGGTCGCCTACATGTCATCCGAATCGTTCATGAACGAGTTGATCAATGCGCTGCGGCGTGACCGTATGGACGAGTTCAAGAGTCGTTTCCGCCGCGTCGATGCGCTTATCGTGGACGACGTCCAGTTCCTCGCCGGCCGCGAACGCACCCAGGAGGAATTTTTCCATACCTTCAACTCGCTTTACGAGACGCACCGGCAGATTGTGCTGACATCGGACAAGTTTCCGAAGGAGATCCCGGAGCTCGAAGAACGCCTGCGCAACCGCTTTGAATGGGGCCTGATTGCTGATATCCAGCCGCCGGACATGGAGACGCGGGTTGCCATTCTGGAAAAAAAGGCGGAGGGCGAACGCATCGATCTCCCGCAGAATGTAGCCCTTTTTCTGGCAACGAATATCGACTCCAACGTGCGCGAGCTCGAGGGATCGCTGACACGTCTCGGGGCGTTTGCCTCCCTGAACAAGTGCGAAATTACCGTCGATTTTGCGCGCCAGGTGCTGCAAAGCATCCTGCGTGAGAAGGAATCGACCATCACCATCGAATCGATCCAGAAAGCGGTCTGCGAGTTTTTCAGCGTCCGACCGGCCGAGCTACGCTCGAAGAAGCGTACGCGCGCCGTGGCCGTGCCGCGGCAGGTGGCTATGTATCTCTGTCGGCGCTATACCGACGCGTCGTTCCCAACCATCGGTGAGCGCTTCGGTGGACGCGATCACTCGACGGCCATCCATGCCACACAGGTCGTCGAACAGCGCATCAAGGATGATCCAACGTTCCGGGCCGCACTTGAGCGTCTGCAAAGAATGTTGGAAACTGGAGGATAGCGTGTGAATAACATGCGGAGAACCTGCGAGGAATGTGGGAGGCGATGGAGACGTACGTCACTACCTGGGCACTTATGCGTTTTATATCCGCGCCGGGTGGGACGCGCTGCGCCGCTCCTGGAGCGGATTTCAACATATCCACACCCCCTACTACTGCGACTAATTTCTTAAAAAATAAAGAATAAGAAAGTAGGTGCGGGAGGTATGGAATTTACCATCGAGCGGGATGAGTTGATGCAAGGCCTGTATCTGACTCAGGGCATTGTGGAGCGCCGGACAACGATACCCATCCTTGCCAACGTACTCCTCGAATCCAGTGCCGAAGCGGTCAGCATCGCGGCAACTGATCAGGAGATCGGTGTACGGCGCAAATGTGATGCAAAGGTCAAGAAAAAGGGCGCGCTAACCACGGGGGCGCGCAAACTCTACGAAATCGTGCGTGAGTGTCCGGCTGGACCGCTGGCGATCCGCTCACTCGAAAACAACTGGATCGAGGTTTCCGCCGGAAAGTCGCGCTTCAAGATTGTCGGGCTCGATCCCAAGGAATTTCCAGCCATGCCAAGCGCCACGCTGGAGCAGGATCCGAACACACTTACCATTCCCGCCGCGATGCTGCGCGAGGTGATCGAACGCACCCTGTTCGCAGTGTCAGTCGACGAAACGCGGATGAACCTCAGTGGCATCTACTTGGAACGCCCGCAAGCCGGTAAGCTGCGGGTCGTCGCCACCGATGGCCACCGCCTCAGCATGATCACCCGTACGGTCGAAGGGGCGAGCGCTGGGGGTGGAATCATTATTCCACGCAAGGGGGTCATCGAAATTTCGAAGGTGATGGAGACTGGCGACGAACCGGTGAGTCTGATACTCCAAGGCGGTGTGGCGCATGCCAGGCGCGGAGTAGTTGAGTTGTCAATGCGCTTGGTGGAAGGCGAGTTTCCGGATTATAAGCAAGTTGTCCCGCAGAAGTCGGAGCGCCACCTCTCGGTTGGCGTGGAAGCGATGTTGGCGGCGTTGCGACGGGTGTCGATCGTCTCCAGCGAGCGCACACGTGGAATCAAGCTGCAAGCTGACAATGGACGGCTCGAAATCTCTTCCATCAATCCAGATCTCGGTGAAGCGAGCGAAGAGTTGGCCATTGACTACGAGGGCGACCCTTTCAGCATCGGGTTCAACGCAAAGTACCTGATGGACGTGCTGGGAATACTGCAGCCGTCAGCACATGTTGAAATCAGCTTCAATGACGAGGTGAGTCCGGGTGTTCTCCGCTGCGAAGGCGACACCGACTTCTTGTATGTCGTGATGCCGATGCGGCTCTAGGGTCTGCGGCTGCCGCCCTTCGCAGTGATCATCCGCCCCGTTGGCGCGGCGCTTCAGGACTGCCGAAAATCACAACGATTGTCGGGGGCGCCAGACGCCCGTCTGTGGGCCAATTTTGACCCGCCAAAACGGGTCATCATATGACCCAATAAATTCTCGTAACTCATTGAATAATAAAGGTAAATTTATAAGCCACGCCCTTTACCGAAGGGCTGGGCTCTGCTAGCATCAATGCAGCAAACAAAGCCTCTTTTCCCGGTGGGATGTTGCTGTCAGAGGGTGTGGATTTTGTGCAAGCAGATCAAGACGAAAAAGATTATCGCGCTGATCAAATCAAAGTGCTCGAAGGTCTCGATGCGGTCCGCAAACGCCCGGGAATGTACATCGGCGATACAGCGGAACGCGGGTTGCATCACCTCGTGTTCGAAGTCGTCGACAACTCAATTGACGAGGCGCTTGGCGGATTCTGCGACGAGATAAAGGTCACCGTCCATATCGACGGCTCGGTCACTGTTGAAGACAACGGCCGTGGCATCCCCGTGGACCTTCATGCTGGGGAGGGCATCTCTGCGACTGAGGTGGTACTGACCAAGTTGCATGCTGGCGGTAAGTTCGACCACGGTGCCTACAAAGTTTCTGGCGGCTTGCACGGCGTCGGCGTCTCCGTCGTGAACGCGCTCTCAGAAGCTCTTGAGGTCGAGATCAAGCGGGACGGCAAGGTCTACAGCCAGCGCTACCAACGCGGCAAGCCGGACGCACCGCTTAAGGAGGTCGGCACCACAAAGCAACGCGGCACCAAGGTTACCTTCAAGCCCGATGTGCTCATCTTCGAGCAGACGGACTTCAGCTTCGACATTCTCTCGCAGCGGCTCCGCGAGTTGGCATTTCTCAATCGCGGCGTACGTATCAGCATCGACGACCAGCGCACACAAAAGCAGCATGAGTTCTTCTACAAGGGGGGCATCGAGGAGTTCGTCAAGCACCTCAACCGCGCCAAGACGCCGATTCATTCGCAGGTGGTCTACCTGCACGGCGCGCGCGAGGGCTTTGAGGTCGAGGTCGCGATGCAGTGGAACGAGGGTTACGCCGAGAACGTCTACTCGTTCGCCAATAACATCAACACCATCGAGGGCGGCACCCACATGATCGGCTTCAAGGCCGCCTTGACGCGCACAATCAACACCTATGCCTCATCGAGTGGCCTGCTCAAGAAGGAGGGCGAGGCGCTCCAGGGCGAGGATATCCGCGAAGGCATCACCGCCGTCATCAGCGTCAAGGTTCGGGAGCCGCAATTCGAAGGCCAGACCAAGACCAAGCTAGGCAACAGCGAAGTGAAGGGCTTCGTTGAGGCGCTAGTCAATGAAAAGCTTGGCGAGTACCTCGAAGAGCATCCGGCGGATGCGAAGAAGATCGCCATGAAGGGCCTCGACGCGGCGCGGGTTCGCGAGGCTACCCGCAAAGCGAAGGAACTGGCGCGGCGCAAGGGCGCCTTGGACTCAGGCTCGCTTCCCGGCAAGCTGGCGGATTGCCAAGAACGCGACCCGGCGCTGTCCGAGATCTTCATTGTCGAGGGTGATTCCGCCGGCGGCTCGGCCAAGCAGGGCCGCGACCGCAAGAACCAGGCGATCCTGCCGTTGCGCGGCAAGATCCTCAACGTCGAAAAAGCACGCTTCGACAAGATGATCTCGTCGCAGGAGATTCGCCTCCTGATTACGGCGCTCGGCACCGGTGTCGGCAAAGAAGACCGCGACCTGACCAAGCTGCGCTACCACACGATCATCATCATGACCGATGCCGACGTCGACGGCTCGCACATCCGCACGCTGTTGCTGACGCTCTTCTATCGCCAGTTTCAGGAGCTTATCGACCAGGGCTACGTCTACATCGCGCAGCCACCCCTTTACAAAGTGAAGAAGGGAAAGGCGGAGCGCTACCTGAAAGATGATGCGGCGCTGGAGGATCACCTGATCGAGCTCGGGACCGAGGACGTCACGTTGAGCGCGCAAGGCAATGGCGGCGGCGTCACCGGGATCCCTCTCAAGAATGTCGTCAAGAAGGTGCTTCGCCTCGAACGTATCCTCGATATCGTGGAACGGCAGCACAAGAATCGCCACGTGGTCGCCGCGCTGGTCCGTGACGCGCGCATGAGCCGGGACGTCCTGTCCGATCGTCCGACGCTGAACGCCCTCGTCGCTGATGTGACGGCTCGCTTGGCGCAAGTCGCACCCGAGCTGCAACCGCTGACGATAGAGGTCGTTGAGGATCCAGAGCATGGGTGCTTCCAGATCAACGTGCGCAGCCGCATGAATGGCAGCAGCGAGCTGACGGTGGTCGACACCAAATTCTGCCTCACACCCGAGTTCGAAGAGTTGCGGCGGCTCGCCAATGATCTGCGCGCCCTGGGCCAACCGCCGTTCGCCATCGCCGAGGGTGACAAACAAAGCGACACGCCCAGCTTGCGCGAAGCCGTGCAGCGAATCATCGCCCAAGCTCGCAAGGGCCTCGACATCCAGCGCTACAAAGGCCTCGGCGAAATGAACCCAGAGCAGCTCTGGGAAACCACGATGAACCCGGAGACCCGCACGCTGCTGCAGGTCAAGATCGAGGACGGCTACGAAGCTGACGATATCTTCTCGACGCTGATGGGGGACGAGGTGGAGCCGCGGCGGAAATTCATCGAAGAGAACGCACTCAACGTCAGGAATCTGGACATCTAGTTCGGTCGCGCGTGGCTGGGTCGCATGTAGTCCGCCCCGCCCACCAACCACCACCAGCCACCAGCGACGTGCGACAAGCGGATTGCAATGGACGCAGCACTCAAAGGCAATAAGATACCGATCAACATCGAAGACGAAATTCGCCAGTCCTACATGGACTACGCGATGTCCGTCATCATCGGTCGCGCCCTGCCGGACGCGCGCGACGGGCTCAAGCCGGTGCACCACCGCGTGCTCTATGCCATGTACGACCTCGGGCTCGAGTGGAATCGGGGGTACAAGAAGTCGGCCCGTGTCGTCGGTGATGTCATCGGTAAATATCATCCGCACGGCGACGTCGCCGTCTACGACACCATCGTGCGCATGGCGCAGGACTTCTCGATGCGCTACCCGCTGGTCGACGGCCAGGGCAACTTCGGCTCGGTCGACGGCGATCCTCCCGCGGCCATGCGTTACACCGAGATCCGCATGGCGCGCATCGCCAGCGAGTTACTCGCCGACCTGGACAAGGAAACCGTCGACTTCGTCCCCAACTACGACGAGACGCTCAAAGAACCCGTCGTCCTCCCAGCGCGCATTCCCAACTTGTTGGTCAACGGCTCCTCCGGCATCGCCGTCGGCATGGCAACCAACATCCCACCGCACAATCTCGGCGAAGTCATCGACGGGCTGATCGCGCTGATCGCCAACCCGAACCTCAGCATCGCCGAGCTGATGCAGTACATTCCCGGCCCCGACTTCCCGACCGCCGGGTTCATTCACGGCAAGAACGCGATCCGCGAGGCCTATCATACCGGCAGGGGCATCCTGCAGCTGCGCGCACGCGCCGGCACCGAAACCGACAAGCGCACCGGTCGCGTATCGATCATCGTCAAGGAGATCCCGTACCAGGTGAACAAGGCGCGCCTGATCGAGCGCATGGCCGAGTTGGTGAACGACAAGCGCATCGACGGCATCTCCGATCTGCGCGACGAGTCGGACCGCGACGGCATGCGCATCGTCATCGAGTTGAAGCGCGATGCCAACCCGGACATCGTGCTCAACCAGCTCTACAAGCTGACGCCGATGCAGGATTCCTTCGGCATCATCATGCTGGCGATCGTCGACAACCGGCCGAAGCTACTCACCCTCAAGGACGCCTTGCAGGTCTTCATCGGCCACCGCAAGGAGGTGGTCACCCGGCGCACGGTCTTCGAGCTACGCAAAGCCGAGGAGCGTTTGCACATCCTCGACGGCCTGAAGATCGCGCTCGACAACCTCGACGCGGTGATCAAGCTAATCCGCGCCGCCAAAGACCCGGCCACGGCGAAGGTCGGCCTCGTGCAGCAGTTCCAACTCTCCGACATTCAAGCGCAGGCCATCCTCGACATGCGCCTGCAGCGCCTCACCGGATTGGAGCGCGACAAGATCCTCCAGGAGCGCGAGGAGGTGCTCAAACAAATCGCGCGCTACAAGGAGATCCTCGGCGACGAGCACGAGGTCTACAAGATCGTCAGCGCCGAGCTCGAGGAGGTCAAGCAGCTGCACGCCGACGAGCGCCGCACCCAGATCGTCGACGAAAGCACCGAGATTTCCATCGAGGATATGATCGTCGAAGAAGACATGGTGGTGACGATCAGCCACGAGGGCTACATCAAGCGCAACGCCGTCACCCTGTACCGCGCGCAACGCCGCGGCGGCCGCGGCAAGTTGGGCGCCACGACGAAGGAGGAGGACTTCGTCGAAGATCTCTTCGTTGCTTCGACCCACTCGTTCATCCTGTTCTTCACCACGACCGGAAAGGTGTTCTGGATCAAGGTGCACGAGCTGCCGCAGGCTGGCCGCGCGGCGCGCGGCAAGGCGATCGTCAACCTGCTCAACCTGGAGAAGGACGAGAAGATCTCCGCCTTCCTGCCGGTGCGTGAGTTCCAGGAGGGACGCAACATCTTCTTCGCCACGAAGAATGGCACTGTGAAAAAGACCGAGCTGATGGCCTACGCGAACCCGCGCAAGGCAGGCATCATCGCCATCAACATTGACGACGGCGACGAGGTCATCGGCGTGCGCCTCACCGACGGACAGCAAGAGGTGATTCTGTCGACGCGCGACGGTCAGGCGATTCGGTTCAAGGAGGAAGACGTCCGGCCCATGGGGCGCAACGCCGGCGGCGTGCGCGGCATCACATTGGAGCCAGGCGACAGCGTCGTCGGCGTCGCCGTCGCCAGCCCCGGCGGCACGCTGCTCGCCGTTGCCGAGCACGGCTATGGCAAGCGTACCGAGTGGGACGAGTACCGTCTGCAGTCACGCGGCGGCAAAGGCGTAATCACCATGAAGGTGACCGACAAGACCGGCCCGGTCGTCGCCGTGCGCATGGTCAGCGACGACGACGACATCATGTTGGTCACCGATGGCGGCAAGGTGATCCGCACCCCCGTACGCGGCATCTCCGTCATCGGCCGCAACACCCAGGGCGTGCGCCTCATCGACCTCACCGAGGGCGAGAAGGTCGTCGGCGTCGCACGGCTGGCGGAGAAGGAAGAGGAGGAAGACGGCAACGTCGTGCTGCTGACCGATCCGGTCGAAGAGGAGTGAGAGCGCCGCCCCCCTTCGTACTACCGAGACCCATGATGCGGCCTCGACCAACTCCGAACCCCACGACCGTTCGGAAGACCCCCGCCTCGGGCGCGGAAGCCGTGGAGCGCTTGCGGCTTGCGTTCGACCTGTTCGAAGCCGGCGAGTCGATCATGCGGCAGAACCTGCGCCGCCGCCATCCGTCTGCAAGCGCGGAAGAGATCGAAGGACGGCTCGCTGCGTGGCTTTGTGAACGGCCAGGTGCCGAGTTTGGCGACGCCGTCGGCCGGCCCACCGCCTGGCCCCGGCCTAAGTCATGAACCGACTCGCCACCGCACTCGCCGTCCTGCTGGGGCACCTCGATCAATGCGGCGCGCACGTCGCTTTGGTTGGCGGGCTGGCGGTGTCGGCGCGAGCGGAGCCACGCCTGACGCGCGATGTCGATCTGGCTGTCCAAGTCGTGAGCGATGTGGAGGCCGAGCAACTCATCCAGCGTCTCTTGTCGTTGGGCTACGCCACAATAGCGATCGTCGAGCAGGAATACACGCGCCGCCTTGCGACGGTGCGCCTTCGTCTGCCCGAAGGGAGTGAACACGGAGTAGTTGCCGATCTGCTGTTTGCCTCGTCCGGGATCGAACCCGAGGTGGTGACAGACGCGGAGCCCTTGGAAATTTTCCCCGGCGTCACGCTGCCCGTCGCACAAATCGGTCACTTGGTTGCATTGAAACTGCTGGCGCGCAACGACCGTTCCCGGCCGCAGGACGCCGTTGACTTGCGGGCGCTACGCGAGGTGGCGCCGCAAGGGGAGATCGCGCGCGCACAACTTGCGGTGGGCTTGATCCAACAGCGCGGTTACGCGCGCGGGCGGGACCTGGAGGACGCGCTCTCGCAGTGGCTGGCTGCGGAGAGTAGCGGATAGGAATCCTGCATGTCCAGGTTGCGCGGTCTCCCCGGTGCGGTGGTTCCCATCGCAGCGCTGCTATTCACCACCACTGCCGCACGCGCTGCTGCACCGACCCTCACCCTCACGCCACGCGCGTCACGCACGCGCACCACGGGCGTGGGACCACTTCCGGTGTGGGACAACAAGTGGTGGATCGATATCCAGAGCCCGCATGCGGCGGCGCCGCTGACGCGCGTCGAGTTTCAAGCGCGCTTCGGTGATGCCAGCGGTGGCCGGCCGCTGGGTGGGGGATGGGACGTTGCAGCAGCCGATCGCGACGGCTTCGCCGGCCGCGTGCTGGTTACCTGCGTGGTGCCGACAGACTACGACCGGCCCTTGCGTGTGCAGCTGCGTGTACGCGATGCCGCAGGCGGCATCAGCGACTGGAAGGAGGCGCAATTTCCGGTGCGCCCTGACGCCGAGGCGCTACCGGCAACTGCTTCGTCGGGCGGTGAACCGGGAGACGAAAGGCTTGGCGGAGTACTGGCCGAGGTCGACGACAGCATGACCATTGCGGACGCCAAGGCGGCGCTGCAGCGCAAGGCGCGTGCGCTGAGCGGGGACGCCGTGGGCTTTCGAGTCGTAAGCAGCAGCGAGGGTCGCAGTACGTTTGCCGCCGATGTCATCCGACACGCGACGGCTCTGCCGGCCGCCGCAACACCCACTGCCCTGCCGTTGGCAGAGCGCGTCCTCGGCGAGATCATCATGCCCGGTGCGCGCCGGTGACGGATGCGCGCGGCGCGACGTGCAGCTTTTTTGCGAGTCGCAATCATCAATCGTCCAGCGTGCACCCGGTACTTGACGTGTAGTGAGCCGTACGTTCGACCACTGCCGGCAGCCAGGCGCGTATGCCGGATCCGTGCTCCAAAAGGGCGGCGTGCACGCGAGCCATGTCGATCGGCATGTCCCGCCGGCACGCGGTGAAGTCGCGCTCAGCCACGAAGACGCACGAGCACATCTGCTTGGCAATATAGCCCGTGCCGATGATGCACAGCCGGTAGATGCGCGGCCCGACGAAAACACCCGCCGCGCCGGTTGCCAGCACTACCACCAGGAGGGCCCACTTCAAGACACATCGCATCCGCGGCGGGTCACCTTTCTCCCGGCACGTTCGCTGGCAACGCTGGGCTGTGCTCGGGAAAGGCGGCCACGACTTCCGCGAGCGCCCGGCTCACCGCCGGCCAGGTGGTGTTTTGCATTTCGCCCAGCCGGACGACCACCAGGTCGCGGGTCGGGACGATGACGATTTCCTGGCCGTCGTTGCCGCTCGCCGCGAACGCCGACTCGGGGCCGCCGGGGAGGAATTGGAACTGGTCTTTCGTCGGCGTGAGGTTGAGCCAGAAGTTCGCGCCGTAGACGCCGTTGTTCTCCACGGCCGCGCGCGTGCGCGTATAGTTGACCCAGCCCTCAGGCAGGACCCGAGCTCCGTCCCACATCCCATCACGCAGGTACAGGTAACCGAAACGCGCATAGTCACGTGCCGTCGCGTAGAGGAAGGCGCCGCCCATGAAGGTGCCGCCGGCATCGAACTCGGGGACCGCGCTGCGCATGCCAATGGGCCCGAAGAGCGCCTCGCGCATGAAACGGTACATGGCCTCCTTGCTGCCGCCGACCGCGTGCTGGACAATCGCCGCGACGATCATGCTGGTCGCCGTCGAGTAGGCCCAGTGTGTGCCGGGCGCATACGCCAAGGGGAGCGAAGCGGCAAACGTGGTCATGTTGGCCGACCGGTCGCCGAACAGCATGCGGACGACGACTGACGAGGCTGGATCATTGGTGTCGTCTTCGTTGGCGATACCGGACGTCATGTGCAGGAGTTGATCGAGCGTTACCTGGCGACGCGGATCCCCATCCGTCTGCCAGGCAGGCACGGGCGCGGGAGCAGCGACGTCGAGCTTGCCTTGGCGCACGAGAATGCCGACCAGCGCCTGGGTGATGCTCTTGGCCATCGACCAGGACTGAAAACGTTGCTCCGGAACAAACCCGGGCGCGTAGCGCTCCGCCACGATGGCGCCATGGTGTACGACGAGAAGTGCACGGGTGTCGGGAAGCCCGCTGCGCCCGATGGGCGCGAATGCCTCATCGAACGCGGCGTCGAGGCGACCGTGATCGATCTCTGGCCCGGGGGCGTGCACCGGCCACGCCGCGGTCGGCCAGCCGATATCCGTAGGTTGGGGCGGCAGCGGCACCAATGCGGACGCTGCCCAGCTGTGGAGCAGCGCGAGCGTACCAACTATCCCCAGGAGCGCTCGGGGAGTCGGTTGGTGCTTTCGACGAGAGTAGCCCTTCATGACAGGAACGGCCGCAAGTTCCGATTGTGTAGCACGCAACACCGCTACACATGCCAATGTCAAGCCGACGACCGTGGAGACGAGTGGAGGTGGGCAACCGCCGGAGTGCTTGCCTTTCGACAGTGTCTTCTGAAAGAAGGCGGGCTATGAGGCACCCCTGCGGCAACATCAGTCACCGAGCCCTCGCTGCACTCGTCGTCGCGGTGATGATCGCAGTGGGCTGCGGTGAGCACGATGTACAGCAGCCGGCGTCACCAAGCCCGGCCAACCCGCCGCCCGTCGGTCTGGACGCGCTTACTGACTTGACCGCGCTCGCCGAGCTACGTCCGCCGGGATATCGCGTCGAGCAGGTCTCGAGTTACGACCGCACTGGTGGCAACGCCGACCTCGGGATCGGTCCCGATACCCTCGACCTGCTCAAAGTCTTCAACCTGCCCGCGGTCGAGCTCGACAATTCGTACCTGTATCGGGACGCCGACCGCTACGTCATCTTCGACAGTCGCGGCCCTGGCGTCGTATATCGCATCTGGATGACGGGAGCTGACGGCCTGTTCCACAGCGCGCTCGGAGGAGATATCGCCTTCGAGCTCGACGATGAACCGACTCCCCGTCTGACCCTGAGCCGCCGGGATCTCTTCAGCGGTACACATCCGCCATTCCTCGCGCCGCTCGCCGGCGACTTGTCGGTATCGAGCGGCGGCTTTTACAGTCTCGTGCCCATTCCTTTCGCGCATCGTCTGCGCATCCTCTCCACGGTCGTTCCGAATTGGATGCACGTTACCGCGGCGCGCTTGCCGCTCGACGCGGTGATCAACAGCTTCGATCCCAGCATCGATGCATCCGCAACTGTCGCACGCCTCGCGGCCGTTGGACCGGATCCCAAGGGCATCCTCCCGACGATAGGGACCGCTACTAATCTCAACGTTCCTGCCGGCGGCACGCAGGTGGTATGGCAAGAGCAGGGGTCTGACACCATCGTGCAAATGGAGCTGCATGCACCGGCCGGCCTCGAGATTCCCATCGGGCTGCGCCTGCGCGCGTATTGGGATGATGTGGCGACGCCGCAGGTGGATGTTCCGCTCGACGACTTCTTCGGCGCCGGCCTCGGCCTCGGCGCGAAGAGCCTGGCGTTCGGCAAGGACGGCGACGGGTATTACTGCTATTTCCCGATGCCGTTTCAGCGCAATGCTCGGCTCGAGGTGGGCAACGAGGGCGATACGGACTTCACCGGCTGGCAGCTGCAGATAGGCGCCGTCGACCGGCAGATTGTCGCGCGCCCCGGATACTTTCACGCTACGGCGCAACTCGCGCACGGCGAGCCTAACGGCCAGGATTACGTGCTCCTCGACACCACGGGAACGGGGCAGGTCGTCGGCGTCGTGCTCACCGCCGGCTGTGCCGGCCGCGGCCAGTGTCAGTTGCCGCCGGCGTTCGGCGATGGCGCGCATCTCGAAGGTGATGAGCACATCAGTGTGGACGGCAGTCGCTATCCGCAACTTCACGGCACGGGTCTGGAGGACTTCTTCAACGGCGGCTTCTACTTCATCCGCGGCGCGTTTACTTTGCCGACGCATGGGAATCCGGTGCAAGCACCGATGACATCGCCGCGCCGCCCAGGGATCAACCTGCGCACCGCGTACCGCCTCTTTCTCGGTGATGCCATTCCCTTCTACGGACAAATTCGCCTCGGCATCGAGCACGGCCCGATGAACGATGTCCCTGCGGAGATGTCGAGTGTGGTCTTCTACTACGCCGTGCCGGAGCAATCGCTCGACGATAGTGACGGCATCACGATCGGCTCTTCGGCCTCGGAGGCGGCGCACGGGTTTACTGCCGAAGGGCGGCTTGACCACACGCTGCAGTCGGCTTTCCGTGGTGAACAGAGTGCCCAGATGGTCGAGGCCTCCGGCATTGAGGCCACGCGGACGAAGTTCCATGTGGCGATTCCAGCGGCGAACCACGGTGTCCGCCTGCGTCGCCTTGCAGACATCGGTGCCGGGCGCCAAGCCGCGGACGTTCTCATCAACGGCCACCTCGTGGGCACCTGGTATAGCGCCGATGTGAATCCAGTCTTGCGCTGGGCCGATCTGGATTTCGACATCCCCGCAGCGTTTACGCGCGGCCGCTCGAGCATCGACGTCGACATCGATGCTCGGGAGTCACCGACTCCGTGGACCGCATACGGCTACACCGTCTTCAGCTATCGCGATTGAGCAATGCAAGACCGAGGAGGCGTGCTCGGATTCATAGGCAACGTCTCGCGCGGCGCCCCGATGCGATACAAGCGCGAATCCGCGTTTCACCGAGACCGCCCATGATCAACCCCTTTCGCGTCGGCAAAGCCATTTACCTACGGTCGCTCGAGCGTGCTGACGCGCCGGTGCTGCAGCGTTGGATCAACGACCCCGAAGTGACGCGCACCTTGTTGGCATACCGGCCGATCAACTTAGCGGCCGAGGAGCGCTGGCTCGATGACTTGTACAAGACCGACCACGACGTGGTGCTCGGCATAGCCATCGGCGCCTCCGACCAGCTCATCGGCGCAACCGGCCTCCACCAGATCGATTACAAGAATCGCCACGCCCAGTTTGGCATCATGCTCGGCGACACGCGCGAGTGGAACAAAGGATACGGCACGGAGGCGACGGCGCTGATGGTGGCGTATGCCTTCGAGACCTTGAACCTGAACCGCGTCTGGCTGCACGTCTACGAGAGCAATACGTATGGCATCAAAGCGTACGAAAAGGTCGGCTTCCGCAAGGAAGGCGTCTTGCGGCAGGACACGTTTCGCGAGGGGCGTTACTTCGATGCGATTGCCATGGCCGTCCTGCGTGCTGATTGGGCCGCCGCCGGGTAGAACAGTGGCGAGACCGGGTGCGCCGAGTCTCGGGGCGCGGCTGAATGGCGGCCGGCGCACGATTCTCGTGGACATACGCCAACGCGGCGGTTACAAGTACAAGCCTCATGCGTTGGCGAGCCAAGGAACCATTTAACAGTTACTCGCACCTGCTCGGTGTAGTGCTCTCGATCGCCGGCCTGGTCGCGTTGGTCGCGCAATCGCACGGACACTCCCTGCGCATCGTCGGCTTCTCGATCTACGGCGCGAGTTTGATCCTGCTGTATTCGGCGAGCACGATCTATCACGCGCTGGAGATCTCGCCGCGCGGTGAGGACCTGCTGCGGCGATTCGATCACACCGCCATCTTTCTGCTGATTGCCGGCAGTTATACACCCGTGTGTCTCGTCACGTTGCATGGCGGTTGGGGCTGGAGCTTGTTTGCTTTAGTGTGGAGCTTGGCATTTGCCGGCACGGTGCTGAAGCTGTTCTTCCAGCATCTGCCGGCGTGGCTGTCGGCGTCGCTCTACGTGGGCATGGGTTGGCTGGCGGTCGTCGCCATCGGGCCACTGCTGCACACGCTGCCGCCACGCGGGCTGATGTGGCTGTTTGGCGGCGGGCTAGCGTACACCGTCGGTGCGCTGATCTATGCGATCGAACGGCCAGACCCGTTCCCCCAGGTTTTCGGACATCACGAGATCTTCCACATCTTCGTCCTCGCCGGTAGCGCGTTGCATTTCGTCTTCATGTCGCAGTACGTGCTGTAGGGAACCGGGCGTTCGTTGCAAGTAACCAACTCCCTCGATCCTCTCAGTGTGTCAGGGTACCGACCAACCGTTGACTTGCATCAGGGGTGCCGCTATTAGACCGGGTCTCTTGACGCGGGGTGGAGCAGTCCGGTAGCTCGTCGGGCTCATAACCCGAAGGTCGGAGGTTCAAATCCTCCCCCCGCAACCACTGAAAGCCTAGTAAGTTTAACGACTTACTGGGCTTTTCTCTTTGGTGCGATCGCATCGTTTTCCCCCTCGGGTGCGCCTGGGGTGCGGTTGGGCGCGGTCTTGTTGTCGTCCAAGCAGTTCACTTCGCCTCGCCGATCGCGCGGCAACAGGTGTCCGTACACCGACAGGGTGAACGCCGGGCTGTGGTGGCCGAGCTGCTGCTGGATGTAGTGCAGCTCTTTGCCGGCAGCGATGAGCAAGCTCGCATAGGTGTGGCGGAGGTCGTGGATGCGGATGTGGCGCAGCTTGGCGGCCGTGAGCAGCGGCCCGAACACCCGTCGGCGGAAGGCGTCCACGTCCAGCACCCCGCCGACCGTATCCGGAAACACCCAGCGATCGGCTGCGCCCGCCCGCGCCTCCTCCACCGCGACCTGGCCCTCTGCGCTGAACCCCTCGACCGACTCGAAGCGCTCCGCGTACAGCGTGCACAGGGTCTCCTGGAGCTGCGCCGACATGTCGACGCGGCGGGCCTTCCCGTTCTTCGGGGTCGTGAGCCGTCCGCGCACGTAGCCGCGCCGGATTTCGATGAACCCGCCGCGCCAATCGATGTCCCCCCACTGGAGCGCCCGCGCTTCGCCCAGCCGCATCCCCGTGCGCGCCAGCAGGAGCAGGAACGGGTAGTAGCGACGGTACGGGAAGACGACCGTGGTGCCGCGCCGCACTTGATGGTCGTGTGCGGTCGTCAGGAGATGGACGAGTTCCTCCCGCGCGAGCGGGTTTGCCCCCGCCGGACCGCCCTCCGCCCGAAAATCCGGAGAGCGGTAGACCTTACGCAGCCCGAGCGCCGGGTTGCTTGTCAGCAGTCCATCATCGACCGCCTCGTTCAGAATCGTCGACAGCGTGCCAATAATCTTCCGTGCGGTCTTCGGCTTGAGGCCCTGCTGCCGCAGGGAGAACGCCAGCTGCTTCACATCCGCCCGCTGAATCTGGTTGAGGGGGCGGTCGCCGAACGCCGGGCGCAAGTACCGGGTCACGTTGCTCTTGTAGTCGATGGCGGTGGAACGCTTCAGGGTCTGGATCGCCGCCTTCGATAGCGCTCGGCGAACACCCCGAAGGTGGGGACGGTGCTCTCCGCCTTGTCGAGGCCAAGGTCGCCGGTCACCAAGGCGCTTTTCACCTCCTTGGCGAGCCGCAGCGCGGCACGCTTATCCGCCCCGACGAACTTGCTGGTGCGCCGGCCGCGATGGTGAATGTTGACCCACCAGCCCTTGCCTTTGATCTTCTCGCGAATTGAGACGCCCATGTTCACCTCATTGAGCGCGCCGTGCGCGCAGGGTTCGCCCAGAATCGGGCCGTTTCAGACACATCGTGCATTGGGATCGGTTCCTCCTTTGACCGGGGATCGGTCGGCACATGGACGCTCGATTCGGCGCCACAGTCCAGCGGTGTCGGGGCTTCTGGGGCGAAATTGTTCCCTGGTGCGCCGGGGTCGATGTTCGCCGTTCGATCGCCGGATTTGGCGCGGCGCTCCGGTGGCCGGTTGAGGCTCTGAATCAACTCCTTGGCCTCGGCGGATACGGTGTCCATGATGGTGCTGGACACCACCGGCAGGTCGGCATGGGCGCGAAGCCATTCGGTAAGGTCGTCAGGGGAGATGCGTACGGAGCGGCCGAAGCGGAAGCACCGCAGCCGATTGGTGGACGCGCGTAGCGCCCGCCGCAGAGTCCGTTCGCTCAACCGAGCGATGGCGGCGGCTTCTGGCAACCGAAGCAACTGTACGTCGCTGAAGGCGAACGGCTCCAATGCAACTGGTGACCGGCTCATTGCACCACCCGTCCCGTCGGATAGATCGTCTTGACGAGACCGATGGCCTGCAGCTCGGCCGTCGTCTTCCCGCGCAGGTGCTCCACTTCGTCGAAGAACACGACCGGCCGTCCCGAGTGCAGGATCTCGGGAAACTCGGCCAGGGCGTCATGGTCCGCAACGAGCCAGAGGTCGCCGATCATCGTACCCCGCAGCAGCACTGCGGCGATGGTGCCGCTCTCGACATTCGATAGGTGAGGTCGGTGGAGGCGGTGTCAATGTTCGCAGCAGTTCGGCCCTATTGGTCGCGACGGCTTGGCGGAGCTCGTGCGTGAGTGCGCCTTCGGGGCACCGGTACCGCAAGGTCCCGCGGTCAACGAGCAGCTCTATGCCGCGAGACCGCAGCTCCGTCAGCAGGAAGGCCACGGTCATCAGATGGTGCCCTCTTCGGGGGGTGCCAAATCCACCTGCACCGGTTCAGAGGAGGGGGGTGATATGCCTCCAGACGCTGTCACGGGTGCAACGCGTGCAACGGCCGCTTGCAGCGCGGCGACGGTGGGCATGATGGCACGTTGCTCGGGGATCGGCTCTCCCAGCACCAACTTCGCGGCCTTGCCGCGGAGGGTCTCTTCGTTGCGGAGGAATCCGCCTTCAAGGGCGCGATCCACGCGCCGCTTTGCGGTTGTCCGATCGACCTGAAAATGGCGTGCGAGCTCCGCCATGCTGACGGGGGTCGCCGCCGTCGAGAGCGTGCGGACGGCAGCGACAGCCTCCCTCACGGCAGTGGAGACCGCCGCGCCGACCTGTTCCGCTACCAGGTCGGCGGTCAGCTCGCGCACCGCGGCATAGTCTTCCCACGTGGCGACAAGTGCGGTGTTGTGCCGGTCACGGGTGGCCTGGTGGAGGATGGTGTGTGCTTTGACGAGATGGAGAATGGCCGTAAAATCGCGCCGGAGACGCACCGCAGCTGGTGGGATGAGATGGGCCAATGTTTGGGCGTACGGAATGATGATCCGCGGCGCCGCCGTCTCCTGGAGGTATTCCTGCAACGCAATCCAGCGGGCCAGATCGACCGTCGCCTTCTGGGAATGCGTGGCCTGCGCGCCTATGGCGTGCAGGATCCGTCGAGTCTGTTCTGGGGAATCGTCGAGGGGATACTGATGTGACGCGTCTCGTTTTCCGGATGAATGCGAAACGCGGTGGTGGTGATGATGAGGCCGGTTGGGCCCTCCCGTTCGATCAGCCGCGGAGCCAGGCCGTCGGGACCCTTCTCCACGGTTTCATAACGCAAACGTCCTTCGCTCAACAACGACCGGATCAGATACGTCGCGAATCCTTCGTGCAGTCCAACGGCTTCGTACAGGACGAGCATGCGGTGGGCGAGCGGTTCGGTGGAATAGGCGAGGGCCCGCTCGCTCATGGCGGTGAGCGCGTAGTAGGCGCTCGTTGGGAAGAACCGTAGGGTCTGCTCAACCACGTAGTTCTTGCCTGTCGAGGACTGTGCCTTCATGAGCGGCGACACCGGGCGATCCAAGAGGCGACTTGTCATGCACAGGTACACGAGCTTGGCGGCGCGCTCCTCGCCCTCCACCCAAATCGCATAAGAGGCACGTTGGGCCTCGTTGAGACGCCACAAGCCGTATATTTTTGCCCGGCTTCCCTTCTTGGAGCGGAGCTTGCCGACACCGTGCAGCGCCACACGGAACCGTGGCGGCAACTCCGTCCCGTCGACATCGTAGTACGCAATACGGATCGCACGGGCGCCGCAGTAACTGATTTCCGAACAGCCGAGGTCGGCCAGGAAGTCGACCGGTAGGCGTTTGGCCTCCGCATATTCGGTGAGCGTACAGCCCTGTGGCCGTTGCGCCTGTTGCGAGCGTTGCACGGGTTCAGGGGCTTTTCCTCCCCCCCGTCTGCTTCCCTTGGGTACCGAGGTACCGATGCCGAAAGCCTGGGCGATCTTGGAAAGGGATCGAAGACCTTTCCCGCAACCGAAGCAGTGGAGAAGACTCCGCTGGACGTCCACATAGCAGGAGCCAGAGGTCTCTTTGTGAAAAGGACATGGTGCCAGCCACTCGCCGTCGGACTGGAGCTCCCCTCCGCGGACCACCAAAGACTGTTGCAGCGCTTCCCGAACGTGTTGTTGCCAGTCGGTCAACTTGTACTCCTCCGTGTCTTCACCAATAATGTGCAGCGTGGGCAGGGCGGATGTGGGTTTGAGTAACAGAGACGACATTGACGGGGACTGCGTGCATGGTGGAATTGCCGCGGAGTGCCCAAAGTGCACGGAGATCGCCCGGTTGGCGCGAGACCAGCAGGCCGATGCCGATGGGTATCGCACCGATTGGCTCGTCTTGACCAACCCAGATGCTGCTGAGCGCCACCTCGGTGCACGGGTGGTTAGTGACTGGCTGGCGGCACCCACGGGACTCCAAGACTCGCGGCAGACCCTGTCGACCATCTTCTCCGGCGAAGAAGCCATTCTCTATGCTGAGCAGCAGATGGCACTCAGCGCGAGAGAAGGTCGCGTACTCCGGGCGTTTCTCAGCGTGAACAACGGCGCGCCGTTCAGCCACACTGCGCAGACCGCGGGCTGCTCGCGACGGACCGCGCAGCGCGATCTGGTGAAGATTGCACGTCGCTTCTTAGTCAGTGATTGGGGTGAACGATCGGGGAGCCCACCCGGTACAGTGGAAGTGACACGGCGGCGCGGCGAGCGCACACTGCGCGTGTCGATTGCCCATGAGGTACGGATTGGCAAATGGGTGCGCCGCTACACACAGGGCGTTCACGACGTTGCGGAAAAACGTCGCCTGCTGCGCGGGCGCACGGTCGTCCCGAGCATATTGATCCCGGTGGGGAGTAGTCAGATGTCTAGCCTCCTCGGTGCGTTGTGGGCGGAGATCAAGCCGTTGCAACCGTTGCGTCACGAAAACCGGCAGCAGTTTGTACGCCGGCAGCTTATCCATCGCGGGCTAGAGAATGGGTGGAAGTTGTGGGCCCCTACACTTCCCCAGCTCCAGGCGGTGATGCGGAAGGCGGCGCAGGCCGCCCCAGCTGAATGGAAGCGTGAGTTTAACGAGGAGTTCGATACCATCCTCGCCGAACGGCGCGCGCACCGGTTGGCGCATCCCTATATGCGCTTGAGGCGGCAGCGCGCAGACTGGACCCACAACCTCCGATGGGCGCAGCGGCGACTCAAAGGCAAGGATGCCGCGCACATGTCGCGCGATGACGTGCTGACGAAGCTTCGTGGCCGCTTACCACTTTGTCGGTGCTGTTACAGTGTGATCTTGGTGGGCTGCCGACTCGACGGGAAGCGAATTACCAGGCGGCGAGCGTATTGTGACGACGTGTGCAAAATGCGAGCGCAGCGGCGGGGGAACGACCGAGGATCCGCAAAAGACCACAACCTACCCTACGGATCTGCTGCGTAAAGAGTGAGGCGGAGTCGGGCCCCCCCAATCCTAGTGCACGACGTCGTCCGGCTCGGGCGCCTCAAGGATACTGGTCGGCCGCACCAGCACCGGGTTCGCTACACCGCCCGGGTATACGACACAGTACCCGCGATCATCGTCGTCGTAGGTGCCGAGGTGGCCCTTCCAGCGTCCGGCGACGATGAACACACGCCCCCATGCTGGACGCTCGCCCTCCTGGCGGTTCGCGCTGACCTTCGCCACATGGCTTCTCTGCCACAGGAAGAAGGCGGAGAACCAGTGGTCTTGATCGAAAAATGATGATCAGGAGTGTCGTCGGGGCGCCACCCCGACGGTCATCGTCGTGTTTCCGCGCATTTATGTGGGTCGGGTGTCACTGGGGTGCCGGATTGTTCTGGTGGACCGTGCCCGGCCTACGTGATCATCGGACTCGCACGTCCCTGCCAATGGTTCATTGGAAAGGGCGTTGCCCCGAGCCGTTCTCTTGCGGTAAATAGGCGCCATGTGTGCAGCTCCGGCATCCGCGTCCGCTCGGAAGGTAGCTCATGCCGGCGCACTTGCGACCGAGCGAGCTTCGCACGAGTTGATTCGTTCAAGCGCAGCCAACGAAATTGTGTTCGCCGTGGTGGGACACGTAGGCTCGGGGACCAGCGAGATCGCTGTCATGCTCCGCGAGCTGCTGCGGGACGACCAGCTCCCAGGAGGTGCTTTTGACGTCACGGTATTGAAAGCGAGGGAGGAAATCATCGCTTGGGCCCGTGAGCGGTCGGAGGACGTTCCAAGAGGCGAACCGAATACGCTTGTCTACACGAAGTGCCTACAGGATCTGGGCGACAAGATGCGCGACCAAACAGGAGATCATAGGTTTTGCCGGACGCCAGCGTGCTCGGCGACGGCACGACCACCGGCCTCGTCCGCCTGGCCGTGAGCGGCGGATTATCTCGCGGCTTTCGCGCCGTAATTGTCACCTTCAACAGGGAGGAACCGCGGAATGCGGACGGTGAACGTGGTGCCTTCCTCCGCTGTCGAGGCGACCGTCACCGTGCCCCCTTTAGCGACGACAATCTCGCGCACGATGTACAAACCCAGCCCGATGCTGCCCGGTTTCCGCTGCGCTGCTGATTCCCGCGTCGCGCAACGCTTCAACGGATCGAAGATCGTCGGCAAAAGGCCCGGCGGGATCGGCGCGCCCTCATTATGGACGCTCAATACCACGGTGGATCCTTCCGGGCCGGATCCCGCGGACGTCTTTCCCTTTGAAGTCACCGACAGGTCGATTGGCCCCTCGGGCGACCCGTGCTGAATGGCGTTGCCCATCAGGTTCGAGACGACCTGGCGGATTCGGCCCGCATCCCACACGCCGTTGACGTCGCCCTCGGAGTGAAAGCGCAGCGTGCGCCCCGGGTGCGCGGTGCGACACGAGTCGATCACGTCGCGGCAAAGTTCTTCCAAATTGACCGGCCCGCGATTCAGCGGCATAGCGCGGCCCACACCGCTCGAGGAGAAGTCGATCAGGTCGCCGATCAACTGCATCATCGCATCCGTGTTCCTCATGATCATCGACATCGCGTCGGCGGTGGGCGGGTTTTTGTTTTGTAGCGCGACCCCGTTTGCGGCCATGCGGATGGTATTCAGCGGGTTGCGCAGGTCGTGGCTGAGGATCGCGAGGAACATTTGCCGCGACTCGTCGATGCGCTTGGAGTAACTGCCGACGCCACGGCTAAGCGATTGGTCCAACGACTCGTTGAAGCGTGTGATGTCGTCAATGTCGTTCAGGTCCGGCTGCGGAAGACTTTCTCGCCACAGGCGCAGCACGCTGGCGCGCAGGGCGCGGTATTCCGAGACGACGTCTGTGATGTGAAAGCCCGAGCCCATCCGACCCACACCATGCAACTCTGAGGCGTTGTCGATCTGTTCGCTCGCCGTGCCGCCGGCCCCGCCGTGCCCTTTGGATTTGCTCGCCTGCTGCTGGAGGGTCTGGGGGTTCTGCATGTCCCGCGCGGTGGCGAGCAGGATCGATCCTGCATCGTCGCGCAGCTCGACAATTGTCATATCCGCGCCGGGCAAAAGAGTGCACGCAAATGCTTCCCATTCCACGAGGATAGGCTCGATATTCGCGAGGATGAATTCAGCAAGTCGCATCGAACTCCTCCCAGGAAATTGCAGGACGGATGTACCACACAGGCGGGGAAATGCACTATGTGCCCCTGGCCGGCGCCGATTAGCCGCGCCACCATGACCCCGACGCAGACGCCGGCCAACCACGACAGGCCAGCTGGCCTTGCTGCGGGCCTTCAATCTCGGATCTTGGTTCTACAGCGAGCGATTCGATGGCGCCGAAGACGCTGTCCTGTCTGTTGATGGGTCCAGGCTCTCGTGGATCGACAGCGATTCGGTCCTACATCTACGCGATCTACGTGATCGGACGGAAAAGACCTGGGCAGTGGATACTGGCAACGTCCGATCTAGTTGGGATTCCGGCACAATGGCACTCACGTCTCGCAACGATGTCGTCGTATGGGGAGGCGGAACGCTAACAATATGGGACGCGAACGGTAAGTGGCAGAAGGCATTCCATGGAAGGTTTTTCGGCGCAGCCGAGTGCGGTGGCGACACGTTGGTAGTAAGAGACTATGCTCCGGGTCCTGACCCGGTCGATACACCGAACCAGAGATTGCGCATAGTCGACGTGACCGCGCGGTCTGAGAAATCGGTCGTGATCCCGACGCCGGCCGGCGGCGGAAGGAGCGACTCGGGATCCGTGGCCTGCACTCCGCATGCCGAGACGATCGTACTGATCAATGACGCCGTGGTTATTGCTGTCAGCAACGACGGCGAGTTGCGCGCGTTCGAGATGCCCAGGCTCGGCAGCGCCTTCCACGCGCCGTGCCGCCTCGAACGGTGGCAGGATCCACAATGCGGCACCGCGAGCGCGAGCGGAAGGCACAAGCTGCGCGCGTCGCCGAGCGAGTGGCAGAAATAGTAGCGGCCGCACAGAAGCGCGAACATTGAACCGGGGCACGAAGCGGCCCGACGAAGTTCATGCTGTCTTGCCGCACCACCGCCGGTAGCTCTCTAGCTCGGGGTCTCCTCCTTGCGCAAGTCGGTGTGTTCCTTCATGCGCCAGCTCTTGGGTCCGCGCCGTCAGCGTTGGGATAGCCGGGTGTGGGTTTCACCACATGCACCTCCTGGCGCCAGCGGGGCCACCAGCGAGACAGGAACACCCAGAAAAGGCGGTCGGTGGGGCGCAGCGGCGCTCGACGCTTGCCCCGCTGTCGTTGAAGAACGAGCACTTGGTGCCGGAGCGCCAGCAGTTCGGCTTCCAGGTCGGCACGCCGGCGGAGAATGTCCCGCAGTCCGGTGAATAGTACGATCAGCACGGTGGTCATCGAGCGATTCTGGTGGAATCAGCCACCGCGGTAAACTCCCTGTTAGTCCGATCATGTACGGAGTTTTCGGAAGGGACAATCGGCGCGCGCCGCAGGGGGAGCCCAGAGCGCCAGCCCTCCGACCACTGCCATTATGGCTGCTAGTGGTGTGATTCACCAATACGGGGCATTATCTTTGCGCGCCACACGCGGAGTTTCCGGAAAAATCCAGCAATGCTTGCAATTTCATAATGCCCCAACAGGATGAATCACTACACTAGTGGTGTGATTCACCAATACGGGGCATTATCTTTGCGCGCCACACGCGGAGTTTCCGGAAAAATCCAGCAATGCTTGCAATTTCATAATGCCCCAACAGGATGAATCACTACACTAGTTTCTTCATGCGTGCCTCGCCCTCGCTGAGTGCGCATGCGCACTCGGTTGGGACGGCCGACCATCTTTGTCGCCGCCGCGTGGTGTTCCGTGACTCGCTTCCATCTGCGCCCCGAGTGTCTTCAGGCGCCCGTCGCCCAGCCTCTCGGCCGTGGTGAACATCTCGTCCTCTTCTTCCTCGACATGATGCTCGATGAGCTCTTGGAGCACGGTCATTTTGGCCTCGAAGCGTTCGTCTTCGGGATCGACACGCGGAATTTCCGCCAGGACCAGCTTGACCACATGGTGTTCCTCGTAGGCCTCGGGAATCATCTGGTCGGTCTGCTTGGTGTCCAGTTCGCGTACGGCCGGGTAGAAGATCTCTTCTTCGATAGCCATGTGATGCGCCAAGTCCTGGCTGATCTGTTCCATCACCGGTCGGCGCGCGGCGCCCTCGAGCTTCTTGAGCTCGCCGAACAGCTTCTTGACGGCCTTGTGCTGCTTCTTCAACAACTCTGTTGCCTTCATTCAATCACCTACTTTCTGATCGTTCTGTTGCGTGCCTCGTCATCGCCTCGATGGACCTTGAGAAAGTGACAGAATAGGACGATATCGAGGCACTGTAAGATCGGAGTTCTACGGGCGTAGTTGTGCGTGCGGGTTCCCCTACGCGTCGCACGGGCCGCTTGACGGCAGTTCAGTCTGGTTGTCTTCGACATCGGAACTTAAGCGTGGCAGCGAAGGAAAGAGAACAGATGGAATTGGAGGTGGAAGGACCTCCAATCCACCCGTAGTGTTTCTTTGCTAGGATCCGCTCTTCTGGCCGACGCGACCACCGTGTTCGGTGCCCTGACCACCGTGGTGAGTCCCGTGTTCATGCTGGGTGCCCTAACCGCCGTGCTGGGTCCCTTGACCGCCGCGCTGCGAGTCTTGACTGCCTTGTTGGCTTTTCCCACCTGTGTGGCTGGGGTCCTTGCCGCCCTTCTGTTCTTGATGTGGCATGTGCTTTCACCTCCTTCCATGTGACTGTGGACGTCGGCCGATGCGAAAGCAGTGCCAGCAGCAGATTCTCTTCCTGGTTCACTTCAGCCCAACCGAAATGCAGGAAGGTTTTCGATCGGCTTGCAAACGAATCCCATCTTACACTGGACGTTCCTGGGCTTTGCTGAGGCCAGGCAATCCGAGTGGTTTGTTCTGCGGCTCTGAACGGCCAGTCTTTCGCGGCGGGACCGTGCCCGCCGACGCGAAACGCTACTCGCTTCTTGAGCCCCACCGAGATGATCAAGCGGGGCAAGGTCGAGTTCGACCACAAGGTGTTGCTCGTCGAAAGCCGCATCGGTCTGATCATCGATTGCCAAGCGGCCTTCTTCGGGCTGTCGATCGCACAGGGGCCACGGCGGTGCCCAGCGGCATCCGACGGCTGTGCAAATGCGCGCATGGAGAAGCAGCGCCAGTAACTCAGCCCGTCCACGGTGCACGCCGGGCACGGCGGGTGCATTGATGGATCTCGACGCTTCTTGCAATCAGTGATCTGGCTTGCGACCCGGTCCGAGAAACGAAGGCTGCTTTTGGGTGGGGCCGCGGCATCAAAACCGAAGGTCAGGCAACCGGCGTGGTCCTGAGCCCGGAAACCCCAGTTAGGGAGAGTTGAAAGAAGCGCATCGTTCTGAAACCCGTGTCATCGTTGATCTCTCGCGAAGTTCGACGACGAGCAGGGAGGAACAGAACGATGCAGCGCAAAA